>Ga0307508_10000732_pt1 | contig 38936 bp, 41 predicted proteins | sample 9_EM_MG_FD_203089 | JGI IMG/M metagenome (GOLD analysis project Ga0307508, IMG submission 203089) | Populus trichocarpa ectomycorrhiza microbial communities from riparian zone in the Pacific Northwest, United States - 9_EM | ecosystem: Host-associated > Plants > Roots > Unclassified | place... | reverse complement strand
GACCGATAGCGTCGGCATACCGGCCTCCGGTGGAATAGCCACGGAGACCGATATAATGGGGCGTCCCGCGCCGGGACGTTCGCTCTACACTGAATATACTGTATACCGATACACACATATCTTGATACCGCCGCCGTTACACACTATATTCGATCCCGTTCTGCAGCACCTGCATGGTAGTGCTGAAGACGGGAACAAAAGTCCAGGCTCGAAACAGACCCGCCGTGTTAGGGAGCGCGCAAAAGCATACACACTTGAAGAAGACCTCCTGTACCATAAGCCATCGGGCGGAAAGCTGTGTATTCTGAGGTCCTTGAGAGCGGAGGTGATTCGGGAAGTGCACGGTGCTATTCTGGGCGGTGGGCATACTGGTCTTGTAAAAACAGCAGCGGTGGTTGGTTTGCAGTACCACTGGCCAAGAATGACAGATTTGGTCGCAGAATGGATTGCAGGATGCGACATATGCCATTGAGTCAAGCACAAGAACGCCAGGCTGTACGGACTTCTACAGCCTTTACTGATTACACTGGAACGCGCCGATTGGGTGAATATCGATTTCGTTACAAAGTTGCCAGCCTCGGAAGCCGGTTACGATGCAGTCACGACGATTATCGATCTCTTAACGAAGCGCGCGCATTGGATTCCTGTTAAAGAGGCTGACCTCATGGGAGAAAAGTTCGCAATGGCATTCGTCAACAGTTATGTTCAATCACGGGGATTGCCTGTATCGATCGTATCTGATCAGGATACCAGGTTGACTTCCAGCTTCTGGCAGTCACTGTGTTCGCTACTCGAAATCAAGCTTCGGATGTCCCCGAATACTACCCACAGTCAGACGGATAGTCAGAAAAGGCGAACGCCACACTGGAAATGTTTCTGAAAGTGTATATAGCGCAACAGGAGTCCCCCAAGAGTGGAGCCATCTGCTGCTATTAGTGGAATTTACCTACCATGCAGCAAAACACAAGGCTATCGGCATGTTGCCATTTGAGGCGGACATTGGATATATTCCGAGACTCCCATTGGATTTGTTGGCACCAGGACCGCAGACACTGGTATCGAGACGAAGCACGGAGTATGCAGAATGTCTGGTCAAGATCCAGCGGATGCTTTGCGAACGAATGGAAGAAGCCCAGTTGACAATGGTTATGGAGGCAAATGAGCATCGTCAACCACATCCATTCCGTACAGGCGACTCGATATTCTTGGACACCCGTTTACTGCCAGTCGGCAATGTCAATTCCACTGCCAATGACAGCGCCAATTCACAAAAGTTTCAACATCCATACGCCGGTCCGTTTACAATCCTAAAGTCAGCCAGTAAGAATGCATTCATTCTTGACATCCCGGCGCACTGGCGCTCACACCCAGTTTTCAACGTCGCACGTCTCAAGTTATCGAGAGTCGACAAAACCCGTGAACACCCGCCCCCACCGCCGCTACACTCCACCGCTACCGTTGAGTATGAGGTTGAGTCGATCCGTGAGCACAGAGGTACCACAGTTCGAGACCTCGAATATTTGGTCAAATCAGTCAGTTATGTTGACCCTGCGTGGGAACCACTGGCGAACCTGAGGGGCAGCAGCAACGAGCTGCTGGGTGAATACCACGCTGCGAATGGCTTGTGAGTCTACTGGTGGACGGAACGGGAGTCACAGCGAGTGTCAGCTGAGCATTGTGGGAGGACTTATTGTTATAAGTTGGGTTTGTCGTTGTTTTTTTTAGGGGCAGCGCTTGTTTTATTGAGACGGAAGTGGTTGTAGGAGGAGGATTCTGGACGTAGCTGACGCTACGCCTAGAGTGGCTAGCATGGCCACTAGCGTGGCTTCAAGAGTTTGTGGAACTTGGCACATGGCTGCCCTAAGGGCTTCTGTAGATAGACAGTCACACACTAGAGCTAGCATATGGACACTCGTGTAAGTGTCTGGTGCTCCTCTCTTTAGAAAGGACATGTTTCTTGCTACCTCTCAATGAGGTCAGACTGGATGCCCAGCACCTCCATTCGCCTGTGCAGTTGCGACTTGCTAACATTGTTGAAAGCCAACACGATGTCCATGAAAAGCTCTCCTGCCACCTGCTTCCTGTTCCATGCCTGCTGGGTACTGTTCATAAGGACTGCTACCACATCCACAGCGGACCAAAGCTTGCAGCAGCCAAACTGCCCATCATGCAGGCCATGTTTACTGTGGAGGTGGTCGGCGATTAGGTGGGCTGCTGTCCACTTTACCAGCTTGATAACTGTTACACCTCAGTCCGGAACGCCAGAGAGGATAGTTAGCTACGTAGTCAGGGCACATGAGACTTTATCTAATACCGCTCAAAGGAGGAAGTCGAGCCCAGTCGGCTTTAGAGAGTCTAGGCAGGAGATAGCCTAGGGGTTAGACCTTACGGCCATAACTGACCTAAGGGGATAATCTCCGGACGAACTGCAAACGCAACTAAATACGGGATACGAGGAGTGAGGTCACAGTACCGATATCTCCTCTTTCTCTGATAGGCCGGTAAACCACTAACCCGCAGGGCTTGAGGGGTTTGCGCGGTGCAGGGATCAGTCAGCTTATCGTTAGACCGACCAGGACCAATGAAGTTGTAAGGACCGAGCCTGTGGGGTTCCGGGGCCTTGACTGGCGGACCGGATCTCCGGAGAAAGCATAGGAAGTATGGGTTCTCTAGAGGAACCACTTGACGCTGCAAGAAGGCTATATAGCTAGGCAAGAGTCCCGCTCGGTGGAGAAGGAAGAGAGAAGAACAGTACCAAACACCCGCTCAGCAAAGATGAACCCCACAAACAAGATCTAAGATTATTCCGCTGTGAATTGTCGAAAGTAGCCTGATTACCTTGAATTCTCTCTACACTCCGGTTACGATACAACCCCAGTGTCACACTATAATCTTGATCTCAAAATCACCCTACTTTCATGACCTACTTCGAAGACCACCTCTACCTACTCGAACTATCTACCTTCTTGGAAGCGAAGTCTCAGTACTCCTTCGACTACACGTTCCAATCAATCGATAGCGAGTTAGCCAACTACGAACAGTGGGATACATTCAACGACGGACCTATTCCTACTCCCTACCAAGAAGGCGACCACAAGCCGTGGAACTGGTATACGCAGTACTGGCTCAACTGCGCCTACAGCCATAAGAACGCCGAGTTCACAGAAGATGAGCTCCGAGATCTCTGTGACTATTACTTCACCGACGACGAAACCATACGCAGTGGTGATTTCCTAGACCATTACTACAAAATGTTGACTTCGTCCGACTACAACATGCTCTGTTTGGAGGCACTGCGAGGCCTGCTACAGATCACCAATGATGAGGAAGCAAACGAAGAAGTCCTGGAAATCGCCAACCTGGTCGGATGGATGCAGGCCATGGCCAACCACCAGTAACAGGCGGAGCAAGACTTGCGCCAGATATTGGACCTCTGTGGCAACACGATGGACCGGATGGACCGACGGATCCGGCGAATCGAGGCTGCCTATAACCGACTGGCGCACAGCGCTCAATACGTCTATGAGCAGATGGAGGCCAAAGAACAGATCTCGGGGGAATGGGTAAGAAACGAACTCATGGTAGCCACCAACGCCTATCAGGCCTTCACCCGACAAGTCTGGGAGGCCATTATCGAGTGCTCCAAGACAGAAGAAATGCAATGAATGCACAAGGCAACCCAGGTAGCTCGAATGCACGATGCGGTGGCATTGCTGTCGGAAGCGAACCTGACTAGAAACACGCACCTTATGGAGTTCCAAGGTATTGTGGAAAAATGGGCTGCTGACCACCAGCAGAAGGTGGAGACGCTCGAACGACAGAGGGACAAGGACCAAAGAAGAATGGCCGGGCTGGAACAGCAGTTGACCCAGGTCCAAGATGAACTGTTGCGAGTAGCGACCGCTGTACCCCTACCAACAACGCCGAGGACACAGGCCCAGTCCAAACCTCCGTAGCCCAGGACCTGGCAGTGGCACCTTTGACCCAACTAACGCTAGGAGGCCCATTAGTCGGAGGGTCCCCGCGACAACAAAGGCCCCCGGCGATCCCAACGAACGAAGGAGGAGCCGGAGGAAATGGCCCCCCACCAAGGCCCCCACGAAGGACCGCGCCGCTATCACCCTCACCACCTCCAAGCGAAGGTGACGGCGACCTTTAAGAACGAAACCTCCCTATGGGCAGGCCCCCACCAAACACAGAAGAACCCACCCAGGATCGGCTAGCAACCATGCTCACGCCAGCAAAAATAGCCCGGTTGGTGGGAGCCGGAATCGCGGTGGCACAGGTCCCAGCCCGACCCGCGGAGCCACAGATGACCACCACCAGGCTAAAAATGGAGAACCCGGCGAAGTTCGACGGAAAGAACCCCACCACCTTCAATCAATGGTGGGAATCGGTCACCATGTACCTCGGATTTTACCCCGAGACCATTGACAGGCAAAAAATCGCCTGGGTCGGGACACTTCTGATGGACACGGCCCTGGTCTGACACCTCCATCAACACCGCGAGCTGCGCGACAACGACACCTGGGCAAATTACTCAGCCGCGATCCGGACCGAATACCGCAACGAGCAAGAGGCAGCGGACGCCCAGTTAAAACTGGAACAGTTGAAGTATCAGGGCGACATCCAGTCCTACATGATGGAGTTCCGCGCCCTCAACCTCTATGCACGCGCCACGGGAGAAAGCCTCCAAGAAAAAGTGAACCTCGCAATGCCGGAATCGGTAATGAATATGTGGTTCGCTCACTACCTGGAAGACTTCGCCGACAATGAAGGATTCCTACAGGCGACATACCAAGTGGCGCTACAGGTCGAGAAAAAAAAGGCCCTGCGACAAGTCCGGGAACAAGCAAGGACTCCAGCCCCGGTTGGGAAACGAGACGAGAAGAAAAGGGATGGACGGAGCAAAGGAAGCTCTGATGATACCCGGAAAAATAAGGAAGCAGAGAAGGAACCCCATCGCGAAGGCAACAGGGGTGGAGAATATGGAGAAACAGGGTGATGGGCATCCGAGGTTGCAGCATTCCAAGGAGTCCCGGACAGCGAGTGCAAGGAATACGCCAGAACCCGAGGGTGTCATTGTTGCGGGCGACTGGCTCACCGAGCAGCCAAATGCTTCGCCGGCACCACGGCAAAAGGCACCAGCCTTCCCGCAGCTCCATGGAAAATAGCTGCCAGGACAACGTGGCAACGGGTACCCAAAGAGGAAATCCCACCGGCACCGGCGCCCTAAGTGCAAAAAACAGCAGCACTGGACGTTATGGACTGCGAACCCTTATGGGCAGAAGAGGAGGATTTTTGAGGAAACCACCAGCCTGGCGTACCGGTGGGACCCAGCGCATTATAAGCGGAGCAGGCCAAAAACGGGATAATGCGGAAGAAGAAGAAACCATGGCAAAAAAACCCAGAGGGGGACCTCGACCTGTCATATCGATGCCATTATCAACGGAAACTCAGGACCACCGAGTCCGAATCCTCCTGGACACTGGCTGCTCAATCCCATTACTCAGCCAGAAAACAGCGGAAAAACTGGGAATCACACTAAGGCAGCGTAACCCAATCATACTCATTGAAAACTTCATGGGACAAACTGTGGAAGGAGCAGGACAATATTACACCGAACCCCTGCTCTTGCGGCATTGACGACATGTCACCAAGGAAAGATTCGAAATCTCCCCAATGGAAGAAGGGATAGACATCTTCCTCCCTTTCTGGTGGATCGCCAAATACCCCCCTCAGGGAGCATGGCAAGACCCCGAGATACGGTTTAACAGCGTCAGGTGCCTAGAAAAATGCACCAAATACGAACAAGGCGACTTCTCACTAACCTGGGACGACTCAGTGGCAACCGACCTGACTGCTCGGGCTATCGGATATGTATCAGGAGTCGCAGAAGAAGACCCCCTGGGAAGAGTGCCCAAAGAGTTTCGGCAGTACATTGGAATAATGGGGAAGGAAGCGGCGGAGGCACTACCAGCACACCGACCGTATGACTGTCAGATCAAACTCCAGGAGGGAAGCATGCCCCCTTGGGGACCAATCTACCTGCTTTCAGAAGAAGAACTTCGGGTACTCCGAGAATGGCTGAAGGAAATGGAACGAACAGGGAAAATTAGGCGTTCTACTTCCTCAGCCGGATCCCCAATCCTCTTCTTTCCAAAACACCATGGCAGGGGAGTCTGCCTGTGCGTCGAGTACCGAGCACTAAATCGAATAACCATCCCCAATCGATATCCCCTACTGCTGATGCAGGAACTCCAGGACCGGGTGCGGGCAGCATAATGGTTCACCAAAATGGACCTAAAGAACGGCTTCCACCTAATCCGAGTGAAGGAAAGGAATGAATGGAAAACAGCGTACAAAACCCGCTACGGACTACTCGAGTTGCAGGTAATGCCGTTCGCATTAACCAACGTTCCATCTACCTTCCAGGATATGATGAACCATTTGCTCGCGGATATGCTGGACGTCGGAGTATTAGCATATATGGACGACATACTGGTCTATGCCGATACCGAGGAAGGCCACGACCGCACGGTCAAGGAAGTACTTAAGAGACTACAGAAAGATGGGCTGGCAGTCTTACAGGAGAAATGCGTGTAGAAGGCCACGGAAGTTGAGTTCCTGGGATACATTATCGGAAGGGACGGGATCAGGATGGGAGAAGACAAAGTAGAACCGGTACTTGACTGGAAAACCCCGGAATCGATAACGCAGGTGCAATCGTTCCTGGGCTTCGCCAACTTCTACCGACGGTTCATTCAGAACTACTCCAGGGTTGCAAGACCCCTCACGGAACTCACAAAGAAGGAGGTCGGCAAAGAATGGGCCTGGAACCAGCAGGCAGAATCAGACTTTCAGGAACTCAAGCACCGCTTCACTACTGCTCCAATCCTGGCACACTTCGACCCACGCGAACTGATACTTGTTGAGACAGACGCATCCAACTTCGCACTGGGAGCTGTCCTATAGCAGCGGAGCGAGGAAGGTCGCCTACACCCTATAGCTTTCCACTCGAGAAAATTCCAACCCGCGGAAATCAACTACGAGATCCATGATAAGGAACTATTGGCAATAGTAGACGCCTTCAAACACTGGAGACGATACTGCGAAGGAGCAACTCACCAAGTCCAGGTCTAGACAGACCACCACAACCTGGAGTACTTCACGACGACCAAGGTGCTGAACCGACGACAAGCACGGTGGGCCCAAGAGTTGGCCGGTATCGACTTCAGAATCTACTACCGGCCGGGAACCCAAAACGGTAAGCCAGACATGTTATCAAGGCGTTCGGAGTACTGCCCAGAAAAAGGGGGGGTAGAAAACCAGCCGATATCAACGGTTTTGAAGGAGGACCACTTCGATCGAGCAGGATGATCCTTCATTTGCTCGTCAGCCCGACTAACATCGCTCCCGGAAAGGAGGAGGACGGAAGAATTCCTGGCAAGCGTCAGGGAAGAAGGGAAGAAGGACGAAGCCTACGAATAGGCGAAGAAACAGGAAGCGGCACTAGAAGAACTATCGCCGAAGGACCGAAAGGACAGGGAATTGAGCTACGAAAATGGCCTACTCTACCGACGAAACCTGCTCTGGGTACCGAGGAAACTGATACAGAAAGTCATGAAGTCCAAACACGACACAAAGGTGGCCGGGCACAGGGGACAGGACAAGACCATCGAGTTAATTCGACGAAACTTCTGGTGGCCAAAAATGAACAAACGAATCATCGACTTCGTCAGAAGCTACCCCGAGTGCCAAAAGACATCCCGGCATCAACCCTACGGGCTGTCCTACCCGCTGGAACTGCCATACGCACCTTGCAAGTCAATAGCAATGGACTTTATCACAGAACTCCCGACTTCGGAAGGTTGCGATCAACTAGGGGTGATCATCAACTGATTCACCAAAATGGCGCACTTCCTTCCTTTGAGAAAAGACGGAAAAACGGCGGCGGACCTGGCGGCCATCTTCGCAAGAGAAGTATGGAAACAACACGGGCTCCCCACTGACGTCGTTTCAGACCGGGACTCCAGGTTCACGTCAGAAGTATGGAAGGAATTGCTGCAACTTTCCGATATTTGGTCCCATATGTCCACCGCGTTCCACCCACAGACTGACGGCCAAATGGAACGACTTAACCAAACCATCGAAGCATACCTCAGAGCGTTCGTCAGCAAGGAACAGGATGACTGGGTACGACTGCTACCGATGGCTGAGTTCGCGTACAACAACTCAACCACCACGGGGAATGGTATGTCCCCGTTCTACGCTAACTATGGCTTCCACCCGGCAACCATGAACCCCGCGTCAACGGAACCCCTCAACCCAGCGAGCCAAGTCTACGCTCACTGGATGCACACCGTGCACGACGAGTCCCAGAGAGGGCTGGAAGATGCACAGGAGCGAATGCACCAGTACACCGATCTGACACGGAAGGAACCCCCAGCTTACCAAGTAGGAGACCTGGTAATGCTCAACGGGCGCAACATCAAAACACGCCGCCCCTCAAAGAAGCTGGACCACAAGAATTATGGTTCCTTCCAGATTGAGATAATCGTCTCCCCCCTGGCTGTCCGCCTCACGCTGCCCCAGAAATGGAAGATCCACAACATCTTCCACATCTCGCTGCTCGAACCTTACCGAACCAGCGAGCACCAAGCACCACCAGACCCGTCGAAGGTACTCCGAGAGGCAGACGATATCGAGCAGTCGGAGGAATACGATGTCGACGAAGTTATGTCCTTGACCGAACGCGGCCGGGGAAATAACAAAAGGATCCTCTACCTCGTCAAATGGCTCGACTATCCGGAACGCAAAGACTGGACGGAAGAACCATTTGACAACTTTTCAATAGGCGGTATGGAGAAACTCCGGGAGTTTCACCGACGAAATCCAGATGCACCGAGGGACTACCGACTCGCTGGTGCCTAGACGGGATGTCCATAAAAGGGCCCCTCGAAGCACGAGCAGTAGTAGGGATGAAGGGGCTGGAGGACTTCATCTCACACACAAACGAAGAAAGACCCACTTCTCGGGCACCGAACGAAGAAAGACCCGCTTATCAGACACCGAAGATCAGGCACGACGACCCGTCGAAGCTTACGTCGGACTCGATTGGATCAGAGCCGTAGGCGTTCGGTACGACACACCTATGTATGTACACCTACGAGGGGCGAGAAGCGCACCCGGACACGAACACTGAGTCGAGAAGGTCACTCGTTCCACGTGTCCCAAGTCCGGAAAAACGTCATGTGCTCCTCGTCCGCAAACGTCCGATCTAGCCAGAGATGGCCAGAACGACTCCACGCCAGGGTAATTGCCAAGGAAAACAAAACCACCAACAGGTGGTGATTCCTGGCAGCAGACGGACACCTCTGTGTGCACACCTTTGGCTCATCCGGCTTGTTCGGACTTGGTCACTCCTTCCACGTACCCCAGCCGAAGGTCGACAGGATGCGCACTGGGAAAACTGGTGCTTTTGTCTCCACAAACGCGGCTGACCGGCGGGAGTCATCGATGTAGGAGTACGCAGCGGCCTACTCCGAGGGCCCAGCCACCTGATTACAGAGAATGATGCCCTGATCTGATGGCTGGGAGGGTTGCAGGGGAGGAGGACTGCAGTCACGGGATCCCACCAAGGATTCTCAAAAATTACTCAGAAAAAGGCAGGCTACTTCGGTAAAAGGAACATACATAGCTTTGGGACGAAGCTAAGAAGAGGGGGAGGTAGTGTTACACCTCAGTCTGGAACGCCAGAGAGGATAGTTAGCTACGTAGTCAGGGCACGTGAGACTTTACCTAATACCGCTCGAAGGAGGAAGTCGAGCCCAGTCGGCTTCAGAGAGTCTAGGCGGGAGATAGCCTTGGTGTTAGACCTTATGGCCATAACGGACATAAGGGGCTAATCTCTGGACGAACTGAAAATGCAACTAAATACGGAATACGAGAAGTGAGGTCATAGAACCGATATCTTCTCTTTCTCTGATAGGCCGGTAAACCACTCACCCGCAGGGCTTGAGGGGTTTGCACCGTGCGGGGATCAGTCGGCTCATCGTTAGACTGAACAGAAACAATGAAGTTGTAAAGACTGAGCCCATGGGGTTCTGGGGCCTTGCATCAGCAAAAAAATGAAAAGTTGAGGTATATTGCTTTTTTTCGAAGTGAGACACAAATTTTAAATTTCCTTTCTCGGTGTTTTAGTTGAAATAAAAGTGATTATTTTTTTCCAAATCCTTACGGGACCAAAATATAACTTCTCTCTTACAGAAGCTTAATAAAGCTTAATAAAGCTTACGGAAGCACCGGGAGCACCGGGAGCATTTTTCGAGTTTTTGCTGATGTGACTGGCGGACCGGATCTCCGGAGAAAGCATAGGAAGTACGGGTTCTTTAGAGGAACCACGTGACGCCGCAAGAAGGCTATATAGCGAGGCAAGAGTCCCGCTCAGTGGAGAAGGAAGCGAGAAGAACAGTACCGTACACCCGCTCACCAAAGACGAACCCCACAAACAAGATCTACGATTATTCCGCTGGGAATTGTCGAAAGTAGCCTGATTACCTTGATTTCTCTCTACACTCCGGTTACGATACAACCCCAGTGTCACACTAACCACATCCGGCAGTGAGATTACCCTCTATACCGGGACCTGAGAATAATCTGGTTTCCCTGGCTTTGGGATTACTACACCCTTTGCCGGTTTCCACAGTATGGGGTGGTGCCCAAGCCAAATGCACGCCCTGACTAACTGCATGAGGCACTGGATGTCCTATTACCAGAATACCTTGACAACATCTGCCGATATCCAGTCTTCCTCCGGGACTAACGTGTTCATCCGCAAAAAAGTGTAAAGTTCATGTATATTGCTTTTTTTCCAAGTGAGACATAAATTTAGCATTTCCTTTCTCAGTGTTTTAGTTGAAATAAAGGAGATTATTTTTTTCCAAATCCTTACGGGAGCAAAATATAACTTCTCTCTTACCGAAGTTTAATAAAGCTTAATAAAGCTTACGGGAGCACCGGAGCACCAGGAGCATTTTTCTAGTTATTGCTGATGTTGACGGCCTTTGCCAGGAGAGAGCCGACCAGGTGGGCATCCACTTGCTCGAATGCTTTTTCGTCCGCTGGAGGATTGTAGGAGCCCCTTGGGGCCAGGGGGAAGTCGGCTTCAAAGAAAGTTTGTTCGCAGTCGAGGTTCCCCTCCGCCTCTGATCCGTCGTCCTGTTGAAGCCCCTGACCTGCATTGTCGATCATTTGGTGTAGCTAGCCACTGTCCAGACCTCCTTTTCGCAGGACTCCTGAAGGAAATAATTCTGTAACAGCACACCGCCACCGTCACCACCAATCCCGAACGGCTAGAGTCTGGAACGTTCTGGACGGCAAGGTGCAAGGAAGGTCTTGGGTTCTGGATTCGGGTTGCCCAACGCGACGAGGTCTTGGGTTCTGGGTTCTGGTTGCGCGGCGCGAGGAGGTGTCGGGTTCTAGATTCTGGTTGTGAGGCGCGAAGAGGTCTTGGGTTTTGGGTTCTGGCTGCGCAGCACGAGGAGGTCTTGGGTTCTGGATTCTGGTTGCGCAGCGCAAGGAGGTTTTGGGTTTCTGGCTGCGCGGTGGGGAAAGGTTATGCTGGGTCTGGCTGTATGGTGTGAAGAAGGATCTGGATGTGGAGGAGCGCACTCATTGTATATAAGTGTGCACTGTTGTCTGTCTTGCGTGTTTCTTCTTCGCACAACAACTTGTTATCGTCAGCCATTGTCAGCCTTGACCATTAGCTACTGTTTTCGTCTCAATGCCACTGCCTTGCACGCTCCACGTCCCATCCTTGCCCGCTCCACGACCCTGCCCTGTCCGTTCATATCTCTCCCCTTTTGTCATTGTCCCTTTCCGCCCACGACCCTGCTCTTGTCCTGATCCACAGTCGCTATTTGGAGTCAACCGAGCCATGCCGGTTACACTTTGTTACATCAACACACTTCCGTCGACCTAGCGATCAGTTACGCCATGTCCAACAATACTCTACCGATCTCGCGTGGGATTCCCATTGATCTTGTTGCCCAGCTGGAATCAATCGCATGCAATGACTCTTTTGCCCCTGAGGCAACACTCCAGACGGCTTATGAGCAACTTCCCATGTTGGCTCAAGCCATATTGAATGGAAAAGAGCCTACCACAACCGAAACACCCACCACTACCGATGTGCCTAACGGGACTGGTATGCCCGCCACGCTGCCCCCACCCCGTAGCGGCAAGTTCCCCAACCCCCCGTGTTCGATGGAAACCGCGTGAAGATCAAGGATTCATTGCTCAGCTTCGTCTTAAGTTGTTCAGTGACCCAACACTGTTCCCGACACCAGCTTTACAGATGGCCTATGCATTCAACCGACATGAGGGCCACGCGCAGGCCCAGATTCTTCCCTATATCCAAGCTGGCGCCACCTTCTCCCTTTCCGATGTTGAGGATATTATCCACGTTCTTAAAAATGCTTTTGGTGACCCGGATCCTCTGGCGACTGCAAGATCCAAGCTCCACCAGTTGAAGCAAGGCAAGAAGGAATTCACAAACTACTTTGCTGAATTTCAAAGCCTCGTTTCCAAATTGAATTGGAATGAGTATACAAAGACCGATGCACTGAAGGAAGGCCTCTCCATCGAATTGCGCTGCCAACTGATAGGAAAGTCAAGGGACCTTACCTATGACCAGTTGGTAGCTCCCTGTCAGGAGCTGGTGTTACACCCTAAATATTACGGGTTTGACATTTGGATACGGACAGGGCAGGAAGGTATCGGAAACTCGTCACACAGTCTTAAGACGGCATACCAAGACCTGACAACCGACAGGGTTGGGGCTCAGCTCGGGTCAACCGACTCTGCAGCACCAGGAAACCCCTGGGCCAAGTACCGGCACCAACCGGGAAAGCGCAAGCGCTGCCGCAGAGGAAGACAACCTTGGTGGTCATCATAAGTAGGACAAGCAATCGGAAGGAAAACGGGAACGCAAGGAGCTGCCAGTCTAGATCGCGGAACAGGAGCGGGGCTGTTTCTAGAGGCACGGCCCAGAGGAACAGCACCACGAGTCGGGAATCGCTGTATGGTCGCAGATGGCTCAAAGGCCCGAGGTGATACTGTTGCACCCCATGGTTAGGAGACACGAGGGATGATGTTACTACTCGCATCCTCGTCATTGACACCCGATTATGGCGATGAACTCTGGGCTTTACCAGCGCACAACAGCGTGAGCGTATCCCCCACTTATCCGAGATGCTTACAATGATTATGGTGCAGGCCATACGGCGCACCAAGGCGAGGGACGTCGAGTTGACCGAATATTGAAGTGGGGGCCTGACTTCAAGCCGATTCTGTAGCGCTGGGTAGCCCCAGTCCAAGTACTGGCTCGTGTTCAGTAAAGTGCAAACGCCGCTACAGGACCACACCTCAGGAATAGTTTGATAGTCTGTTAAGAGCCGTATGGGGCGGTGCTATACCTTGGTGCCCGTTGCGGTAAAGAAGGATTACATCAGCAAAAAATTAAATTCTTACGGGAGCTACGGGAGGTAGCGAAGCTTACCAGAGCACCGAGAGTGAAATATAACTATGTCCTTCGATAGGCTAGCGAAGCTTAGCAATGCTACGGACGCAAAGACCAATCTTACTGACGCACCCACCAGCTTACAGGAGCTACAGGAGCTAGCAAAGCTTACCGGAGCACCGGGAGTGAAATATGACTTTCTCCTTCGGTAGGCTAGCGAAGCTTAGCGACGCTACGAACAAACCACCAACCTTACCAATGCAACAACCACCTTACGGGAGCTACAGAAGAAGCGAGTGTGCACTGCAAGGGGTTTCGTATCTACAATTACTACTGTTGCAATGCTACTACACACAGTTGGCTATGTTCTTCAATTACACATAATAACTATTATTTTATTTAAAATATATATATACATTATGATACAAAGTCCAACATCCCAAGTCTAGTCGCGACGTACGGGGCACATACGGTGGCGCATAAGGGCAGATGAGCAATGTGTACAAGATGTAGGCCAGCGAGGAGAATAAGGGCAGACGAGCAACTCGTAAAAGATGTAGCCAGCGAGGAGATTAAGGTCAAACGAGCAATGCGTACGAGCAGTAGGTAAGGGAGAATAAGAGCAGACGCGGAACGCGTACGAGCAGTAGGCCAGCGTAGAGAATGAGGGCCGACGAGCAACAGGTACAAGATGTTGGCCAACAAGGATAATGAGGGCAGACGAGCAACGCTTACGAGCAGTAGGTAAGGGAGAATGAGAGCAGATGCGGAACGCGTAGGAGAGGTAGGCCAGCAAGGAGAATGAGGGAAGACGAGCAATGCGTACGAGTGGCCCAGCACGGCGAATGAGGACGAACGAGCAACACATACAAGATTTAGGCCACCGATGCCAAACATGGCGTTTCTGCCACAGGTCCGAATGTAAGTCAGCAAAAACAAGGTCAAACGAGCAACGCGTAGGAGCAGTAGGCCCGCTTGGAGAATGAGGGCCGATGAGCAACCGGTACGAGATGGAGGCCAGCAAGGAGAATGAAGGCAGGCCAGTAATCCCTAACAGTGCGTTTCTGTAACGTGTACAAAGATAGGTGAGCTGTGGGTAGGCTGGTGGTGTGTAATACTGCAACTCGTAATGACTTGGATAGCGTTGGTTGTGCTGGCAAGCCCTTAGGAGAAAAACGAACTGACGGGGGGGGCACTCAGCTTTGTAGGTTGCGGTTATCACGTGACCGGTTGTTTTTGCGGCGATTAAACTTGACATCAACGAGCAGGATACAGTTAGTTCATTGAGCTTCAAGATGTCTAAGCCTATATCTAAGCAATAGCACTGAAAGTTGAGTAGAAGTAAGTTCACAAGCCGGGTCGACAGTAATTAATTGAATTGCATGCCGGTAGGTGACTCTTTATAATATACTACATCAGATGTCAAATATCACCAGTCTGTGTGGTGTAGTTGGTAGCACAGCTCATGACAAAGCATGTAATGACTGGTTAGTCTAACCTTGGGGTAGTGAGGAAAGTGCAGGTTCAAATCCTGTCCCACCGGTGACTATTTTTTCTCATTTTATCTACTTGCAGACAGGAGACAATTTTGCAGCGTTGGGTTACATACCACTTAATTCAAAGTCTGTAGCAGCAGCAATTCAATTATTTACTGGCGACCCGGCTTGTGAACTTACTTCTACTCAACTTTCGATGCTATTGCTTAGATATAGGCTTAGACATCTTGAAGCTCAATGAACTGACTGTATCCTGCTTGTTGATGTCAAGTTTAATCGCCGCAAAAAAAACCGGTCACATGATAACCGCAACCTGCGAAGCTGAGTGCCCCCCCCGTCAGTTCGTTTTTCTCCTAAGTGCTTGCCAGCACAACCAACGCTATCCAAGTCATTACGAGTTGCAGTATTACACACCACCAGCCTACCCACAGCTCACCTATCTTTGTACATGTTACAGAAACGCACTGTTACGCATTACTGGCCTGCCTTCATTCTCCTCGCTGGCCTCCATCTCGTACGCATTGCTCGTCTGCCCTCATTCTTCTGGTTGGCCAACATCTCCTACCGGTTGCTCGTCCAGCCTGATTCACCTCGCTGACTTACCACTCATACTGGTTGCTCGTCTGCCGTCATTCCTTTCGCTGGCCTACTTCTCGTACGCGTTGCTCGTTTGCCTTCATTCTCCTCGCTGGCCTCCATCTCGTACGTGTTGCTCGTTTGTCCTCATTCGCCGCAATGGCCTACTGGTACGCGTTGCTCGTCTGCCCTCATTCTCCTTGTTGGCCAACATCTCGTACCGGTTCCTCGTCGGCAGTCATCCTTTACGCAGGCCTACTGCTCCTACGCGTCGCTCGTTTGACCTCATTTTTGCTGACTTACATTCGGACATTTGGCAGAAACACCGTGTTAGGCATTGGTGGCCTACATCTAGTACGAGTTGCTCGTTTGTCCTCATTCGCTGCGCTGGCCCTCTCGTACGCGTTGCTCGTCTGCCCTTATTCTCCTTGTTGGCCAACATCTCGTACTGGTTGCTGATCGGCCCTCATTCTCCACGCTGTCCTACTTCTCCGACACGTTGCTCGTTTGACCTCCATTTTGCTAACTTACGTTCGGACGTATGGGTTTGACCTCGTTTTTGCTGACTTACATTTGGACGTGTGGCAGAAACACCGTGTTAGGCATCGGTGGCCTATATCTCGTACGTGTTGCTCGTTTGTCCTCATTCGCCGCGCTGGCCTACTCGTACGCGTTGCTCGTCTGTCCTCATTCTCCTTGTTGGCCAACATCTCGTACCGGTTGCTCGTCGGCCCTCATTCTCCACGCTGGCCTACTGTTCCTACGCGTCGCTCGTCGGCACTCATTCTCCACGCAGGCCTACTGCTCCTATGCGTCACTCGTTTGACCTTATTTTTGCTGACTTACATACGGATGTGTGGCAGAAACTCTGTATTTGACATCGGTGGCCACCATCTCGTACGTGTTTCTCGTTTGTCTTCATTCGCTGTGCTGGGCCACTCGTACGCATTGCTCCTCTTCCGTCATTCTCCTTGCTGGCCTACCTCTCCTACACGTTCCGCGTCTGCTCTCATTCTCCCATACCTACTGCTTGTACGCGTTGCTCGTCTGCCCTCATTCTCCTTGTTGGCTCCCATCTTAACCCTGTTGCTCGTTGGCCCTCATTTTCTACGCTGGCCTACTGCTCGTACGCATTCCGTGCCTGCTCTCATTCTCCCTTACCTACTGCTCATATGCGTTGCTCGTCTGCCCTTATTCTCCTCGCTGGCCTACATCTTGTACGAGTTGCTCGTCTGCCCTTATTCTCCTCACTGGTCTACATCTTGTACGTGTTGCTCGTCTGCCCTTATGCGCCGCCGTATGTGCCCCATAGGTCGCGACTAGATTTGGGATGTTGGACTTTGTATCATAATGTATATATATATTTTAAATAAAATAATAGTTATTATGTGTAATCGAAGAAGATTGCCAACTGCGTGAGGTATCATCGTAACAGTAGTAATTGTAAATACGAAACCCCTCGCAGTGCACACTCGCTTCTTCTGTAGCTCCCGTAAGTTATGAATGTATGCGTCCGGAAAACAAAACCATCGGATTGTGACAATTGCACTGACGATTCATGGGAGTCGCGATACCAACTGTACCAGTTGCCGATACTTAGAAAACCTTACGGGAGTATGACCAGTCTTACCGGAGCGTGGGAAGCTTACTGGAGCTAGGGAAGCTTACCGGAGCTAGGGAAGGTACCGGAGCATCGGACGCAGACAGGGGTTACCGACGTGCAGGGGTAAATTTTTAATTTTTTCCTGATGTAGCTGGAACGGTTGAGAGCTCGTTGCTGCCGGCTCCGGTCGAGTAACGAAATCAACCCCACACGCAACCCAATCGCATCACCCAATTATGACGAGAGGAATTAAGGAGATACACCTACTCTGGCCACTCTCAGGAAGATACGGGATAAGCAATACTGTCTGACCAAATCGAGAGTTATCCTCTTTACGCTGATGAAATCTAGTGCCAAGGCGAAGAGTTTTCACGTCGCAGTGTGGGGTAGTTCCCCGCAGCACGTGACATTGCGCAGCCGGATACTTATACGATGACGCACCGACAAGCGGTTGTCATCAAAGAAAAACAGAACCATTGGAAGAATCATCGGAATCATCAGCGGAACCAGGAACCACAGAATGGTCAATCATCAACGGATCACCTACTGGTCACGAAGACATCGGATCAACGACCATCCCCCTATGAGCAAGTCGTCGCCACGGAACCACGAGCGATCCATCGTAGGAGTCGTCACCACGGAACCACAAGCGATTCATCGCCGCGATACTCGCAATCCTGCAGCAGCCGCCACGCCTGCGCCCCGAATCGATGATACACCTAAGCGGCAAGCAGGACGACAGTTGATTGGGAAGGAGACGGAAGAATATGTGAGGAGCTCGAAAGTCTAGGCGGGAGATAGGAAGGGTCTGATGGGCAACATGTCGGTCGGCATGGATAGGACCCCCATTGGGCGTATAATTCCCGAGGCCATAGCCAAGGGCTGATGTGGGGTCGTGATTTGAACCCAGCTATTAGCTGAGGGAATGGCGTGGTCCGTGATACCATTGGGTGAATCCTATTGTCAGACCGACCAGGACGAGTAGCTTCGGGCTCCGGCCCGCACCCAGGAGGGTCTGGTGTGTGAGCGTATTCCTTACCTTATCTTACCTGTGAGGCAGTTATCAAGCGAGCCATTTGGCAGTCGCCAAAGCGTCAGATGATACCTCAAACCGAACAGACACAAGTGAGCCGTCGGGCAAGATGCCGGGCCTGTCTCAATCCGACCATTACGCTGAAGCGATACGAGCGAGTTGTCGGGCAAGATGCCGGGTCTGTCTCGATCCGACGATTACGCCGACGCCATACGAACCAGCCGCCGGGCAGGTCACCGGGCCCGTTTCGAATCGAACCATCCACCAAAGTGCAGATACTCCTAAGTGCCGCAAGCGGGATGACAGTTGATCGGGAAGGAGACAGGAGGATATGTGAGGGGCTCGAGAGTTTAGGCGGGAGATAGGAAGGGTCTGATAGGCAACACGTTGGTCGGTACAGATAGGAACCCCATTGAGGGTATAATCCCTGAGGCCGTAGCCAAGGGCTGATGTGGGGTCGTGACTTGAACCCAGCTATAAGTTGAGGGAATGGCGCAGTCCGTGATACCAATTGGCGGATCCTATTGTCAGACCAACCTGAACGAGTAGCTTTGGGCTCTGGCCCGCACCCAGGAGGGTCTGGTGTGCAAGCGTATTCCTTAACTAATCTTATATGTGAGGCAGTTGTCGCGCGAGCTATTTGGCAGTCGCTGAAGCGCCACGAGCGAGCCGTCGTGCACGATGCCGGGCCCATCTCGAAACGAACCATCCGCCCAAGCGCAGATCCGCCGAAGGGACATGAGCGAACTGTCGCGCAAGCCGCCAGGCCCGTCTCAAATCGAAACGATATACCCAAGCCGTCGGGCACGTTGCCGGGCATGCGTCGAAGCATCCACCGAAGTGCCGCGAGGGAGCCGTCGGGCAAGACATCGGGCCCGTCTCGATCTGAACCATCTGTCCAAGTGATAAACAAACAAGCCGTCTGGCAAGCCACCAGGCCTGTCTCGAAGTATGCGGTGCCGCGCGAGTAGCCAGACACACCGCACCGTCCACCGAGCGATCCGTGGAGCAAGCCGTTGCTGTGGAGCCACGTGCGATCCAGCACTCAAACCACAGCCAGCGGGCACCGCAGGTATTCAACCGAACCCCTTTGATTATTCACTGTGAATCCCGTAACGGTGGCCGAACTTGGAAGGAGGTCATTGGGGAAGTTATTCGTGTATAATAATTGAATGCCAGCGAAGACAGCGCGCGCCCTATCTCCTGCGTGACAATCAAAAAACCTGACTAGTTCGATATTACTGTCACTCCGACGTTGACCGGACATCCCAGTGTCTCAGCTGGAGTCGGAGATGCTTGTCCTACAGATAACCGGAGGGAAGCAGGGTTACCAGCAACCACGCGCCAATCCGCCGCAAAACCATCCTTCTACCCAGCCTGCTACATCCATGCAGCCTGCCGCTGCTCCAAATCCAATGGACCTAAGCGGGACCCCACGGGTTTCAGTGTAAGAGAGAGCGGCTCGCCAGCGTGAGAATCATTGCTACTACTGTGGTGAGCCGGGCCACAGGGTCGCACAGTGCCCGAATAAGCCTGTTCATGCTGCTGCCACCCAGGCTGCTACAGGCACGGGTGGACTTCAGCCTGATATGGGGAACCGGGCGGGAAATACCTAGACCAGCCGCCACAGAATGGCATTGCTGCTGGTCAGAGACCGAGCAAGTTTTTTTTGTTTCCTGTACTTTCAAATGTTTTCAAGTTGTCAAGTTTGTCAGTGTCGGAGATAGCAATGGAAGGAGAACACCTGGTTGTGTCATGTATTCTCTCTGTTAATGGCCAGATCATTGCTACTCACGCTCAAATGGACAGTGGAGCAACAGGAATTGCAATTATCGATAAAGACTTTGCTCACCATCACCAACTCCCACTCATACACCTTTCAAACCCCAGATCATTTCAAGTTATTGATGGTCGCCCAATATCATCTGGCAATATCACTCACACTACTACCGTTAACCTCCTGATCAACGAACACCAAGAAGAGTTACCCATGTTTGTCACCCAACTAGGTCACTATCCAATCGTATTCAGTATTCCTAAGATGGACCTCCACGATATCAACATCCGGTTTGACTCCTGCACTGTGACTTTTGGATCCCTGTATTGCTCCACCCACTACTTCCCGCCGAAATCAAACAGTTGCAGCAGCAGTCAGGCATGAAACCTTGCGTCAAAAGTTGCTCATAGATATGAGCCAGCGGTAAGCGTGGTGGCTGGCGAGATCGAGGCCCGGTTATCTATGTCTGACCGAAATCCTGATAAGATCAACGTTGACAATATCCAGATATCAAGCACCTCGAAACCAATACAGATTGCCGCACTTGGTGGCCGTTCATTTTGTTGAGTGGCGCACAAACAGAAACTCACTGTTTTCTCGATCTCCTTACACGTAATCAACCTTGTGCTTCATCCACCAGAAGAAAAACCCAAGAAGAAACTGGTCCTTGAAGAATATGTACCAAAAGAATACCACGATTTTCTGCCTTTATTCTCCGAGGGACTAGCAAAAAACCTACCACCGCATCGAAGCTACGACCACAAAATTCCACTCCATGAAGGATTCACACCCCCCTTTGGCCCACTATATCCTTTGTCAAAAAGCGAACTCAAAACGCTGAAGGAATGGTTGGAAGAAAATTTGAGCAAAGGATTCATCCGAGCGTCATCTTTACCTGCCGCCTCACCAATTCTTTTTGTCAAAAAGAATGATGGGCCCTACGACTATGTGTTGATTTCCAAGGTCTCAACAAAGGAACTATCAAGAACCAATATCCACTCCCACTTTTACAGCAAACGCTCATGCGGCTTTCCAAAGCGAAGTACATCACCTGTCTCGACATACGTGGAGCGTACAATTTGGTACAAATAGCAGAAGGAGAGGAGTGGAAAAGTGCATTTAGAACTCGATATGGATTGTACGAGTCCTTGGTAATGCCATTCAGATTGGCAAACGCACCTGCCGATTTCCAGGCACTGATAAACGACGTACTCCGTGCCTACCTGGACGATTTCTGTACTGCTTATATCGACGACATCATGATCTACAGCAACACCTTGAAGGAACACAAGGAGCAAGTCTACAAGGTGTTAAAAGCTTTGTCGGATGCGGGATTACACTTAAAGCCAGAAAAGTGTCAATTTCACAAGCAGGAGGTGATATATCTGGGCTTTATCATTAGACCTGATGGAATCCGGATGGACCCAGAGAAGATCTCCTGCAACCTTGATTGGCAAACGCCAAAAAACGTCACCGATGTCCAATGTTTTCTTGGTTTTGCCAAGTTTTACAGATGATTTATCAAGGATTACTCAAAGGTAGTGACGCCATTGACCAGCCTGACCAAGAAGGAGGGAGGCAAGTATATCCCATTCATATAGAGCTCAGATCACAAAGCGGCATTTGATCGGTTAAAAAATGCGTTTTCAAGGTCGCCAATGATACGACACATCGATTACGAGCGAGAAATAATAGTCGAAACCGATGCATCTGACTATGTCTCAGATGGTATCCTCTCACAGCATGACGACGATGGTATCCTGCATCCGGTCGCCTTCTATTCCAAGAAACACAGCACTGCGGAATGTAACTACAAGATATACGATAAGGAGCTACTGGCAATAGTATGGGCATTCGAAGAATGGAGGCCACATTTGGAAGGTTCAAGTCAACCCATTCAAGTACTGACTGACCACAAAAACCTCGAATATTTCATGTCCACCAAGTTGTTGAATCGCGACAGGCAAGATGGTCTGAATTCTTGTCACGATTCGATTTCAAGATGGTTTTCCAGCCAGGAAAATCAGGAGGAAAACAAGACACATTGACTAGGAGGTCAGGAGACCTCCCTATGAAAGGGGATGAAAGACTGGTTGCCAATCAGCAGGCAGTCTTAAAGCCTTAGAATCTGTCGAGTGTGACTACTTCATTCAATTCTGCAAACGGTTTACTCCAGATACTGGCGGACAACGTGAACGAAGACCTGGAAAATGCAAAAGACCCGGAAAATGCAGTCGAAGGTCCAGACAATGCAATCGAAGATGCGGATAATGCCATCGTACATGTGGACAATCTAGACAACACTGGACAGATATCGACCCTACTTGAGGAAGCTTACCAAGTGGATCCAATTCCGGAGCGGATTCTCAAATTCCTTCGAGATGACGTATGGCACTGTAAGGAAATATCACTGGCTGATTGCAAGGAGAAGAAACACAGGCTGGTATACCGTGATTGCATATATGTGCCAGATCACTTGCCACTTCGACTAGGCCTGCTACAAAATCACCATGACCCACCAGCAATCAGACACCCTGGTCGAACTAAAACCCTCGAACTCCTTTGCAGGCAATATTATTGGCCTGCAATGAGAAAGGATGTTGACCAGTTTGTTCGCAATTGCAATGTTTGCCGCCGGACGAAGGACACACTCCGTGCCCCTTGTGGGGTGTTACATCTCTTGTCAGTACCGGATCGGCCCTGGCAACATATCTCTGTTGGTTTTGTCACTGGACTACCACCATCCAAGCAATTCGATGCCATTTGTGTGGTAGTAGATCGATTAACCAAACAAGGGCACCTGATTCCATGCAAGACTACAATCACAGCAGAGGAATTGGCACAGCTATTCTACGACAGGGTTTTTTGCTACCATGGATTGCCCAAGACAATAGTATTGGTGTTACACCTAGAATATCTCGAGTACGTAGCTTGGCCAGAAAAAGGGTACGCAAGGATGACGGAGCACACTCAGAGAGTTTAGGAGGGAGATAAGGACCGGAGATGAGCTTACGGCCAAGACAGACCTAAGACACATATCTCCGGAGATGAGGGGAAGATTGCAAATGGAGACATGCTTGGGCTAGGACCTCTTCCCCGAAAGGAGAGGATGCCACGATACCTGCTGATGGTGAGCGGACCGCCGGACTTGGGCTAGGACCCCTCCCTCGAAAGGAGGGGATGCTGTGTCGCCTGCTGATGATGCACGGAAGAGAGTCCAGTAGGGAAAGCACCCTGCCCGCTTGCATGAAACCTCATCTCCCGTTATCTACACCCTGCCAGGACCAATGAGTCACACACAAAGTCCATGCACCTTGGGGGAATCCAAATCCGAGTCACCACCTCTCACACTGGCTTCACTCTGATATAAGACAGAGGTTGTCGACCTGACGGAAGGGAAATCCGCACGAACATCCTCACCAAAACACTACTGAACCCACTCACAAGATTTAAGATTATTCCATTGTGAATTATCAAAAGTAGCCTGATTACCTTTGATTCTCTCCACACTCCGGTTGCAACATAACCCCAGTGTCACACTATAATCTTGATCTCAAAATGATCCTACTTTCATGACTTACTTTGACGACACCTATTCGAAGACCACCTTTACCTACTCGAACTATCTACCTTCTTGGAGCCCAAGTCTCAATAATCTTTCGACTACACCTTTCAGTCAATCAACAGTGAACTCGCCAACCACAAAAAGTGGGAAGAAACGATTGACGGGCCTAAGCCGATCCACGAAACAATCGGGTGCACCCCATACCAGTGGTTTACTCAAGAATGGTGGAACTGTGCGCTACTGTCCCAACCCGCCGATTTTGACGAAGACGAGCTCTTCGACCTATTCGATTACCACTTCGACTACGACTCAACCATCTACACAGGAGACTTCCTAGACCAGTACTAGAAAATTCTCTGCCTCTTCCGAGTTCAACATGCTCCGGTTCGAGGCCTCGCGAGTCCTGCTCGAGATTACCGATGGAACTGCGGCACCCGAGCAAGCAATAGAGCTGGCCAACCCCACGGTCTGGGTCCGGACCATGGCGTGTCAACAGAGGCAGGCGGAGAATGACCTGAGACAGCTCACCGAGCTATGCGGCAACACGATCGATAGAACAGATCCGCGAATGCAATGAATCGAAGAAGCCTATAGGACACTGGCAGAAGGCACACGGTATGTATATGATCGGGTACACGCTAACGAAGAAATTGCAGAAGCCTGAGTTCGCTCCGAGTTGGCCAACACAGCCAACACTTACCAAACGCTCGCGCATAACGTCTGGTAAGCCATTTTGGAGCGAACAAATATGGACAACCAACTGCAAATATGCCAAGCAACTCAGCTCACCCAAGTCAACGACGCCCTCGCTTTCCTAGCCAAGGCCAACACCGCTTCAAGCCAGCATCTGGCCACCTTTCAAGGTAACGTGGAGTTGTGGGTTGTTGACCACCAGAGAAAGATGAAACGAGTCAAGGAAGAGCTCTGACGAGCCAGAGAAGGGATTCGACGGATAGCCATCCGTATACCCCTTCCAGGATGGCCAAAAACAAGGGTTCCGTCCCCGGAACCGTTACAACTCTGGCGGAGCCCGGTCAGGCCACCCAGCACCAGTGTAGCAATGGCACAAGCAGCACCCCAACCACTACTGGCACGACCAGCTTTCCGGAGTCCAAACCGACTCGCCCCCGCTCCTCCTACCCGTAGGCAGAGACGAGCAGCAGTCCCGCCATCCAGCCCGCCGTTACCATGGCTCCCGCCACTGCCAGCAGACGGAGGGACTGGAGGAAAAGGGGGGGGATCTCCACCAAGGCCCGGACAACCGGTTGAATCACCCTCACCCTCGCTGCCTCCCAGCAGGGACGACGACGACTTATACGTAGAAAACCTTCATGCGGGAAGGCCCCCTCCAGGAATGAGGGTGCCTACGAGAACCCAGCTGGCCACCATGCTCATGCCGGAAGAAATAGCCAGGCTGGTAAGGGCGGGGATTGCATCGGCACGCCAGCCTGAACAGCCAGCGAATGGCGCCCGGATACACACCTCGAGGCTAAAAATGGAAAACCCCGAGAAATTCAATGGGAAAAGCTCGTCCACCTTTAACCAGTGGTAGGAGTCTGTCGTAATGAATCTGGGGTTCTATCCGGAAACAGTTGAGCGCCAGAAGATCGCTTGGGTTGGAACCCTTTTAACCGACACTGCGCTGGTATGTCACATTCACCGGTACTGGGAATTAAGGGATAACGACATCTGGGCCAACGACACCGAAGCCATCCAGGCGGAATACTGAAACGAGCGCGAAGCAGCAGACGCCCAGCTCAAGTTAGGACAACTCAAATACCAATAATCCATCCGCACATACCTAACGGAGTTCCGGGCACTCAACAACTTTGCCCGTGTAACCGGTGAAGCACCACGAGAAAAAGTCGACCTGGCTATGCCTGACACAGTGCTTGACATACGGTTCGCCCACTACCTGGAGGACTCTGTGGATGATGAAGGATTCCTACAGGCCACCCACCAGGCGGGCCTGCAGGTAGAAAAGAAAAAGGCCCTGAAACAGGCCCAAGAGCAACCAAGGGGCGCCAGCTCCGTAGGATCGGACAGGCGAGAGGACGGACGGAAAAAGGAAAAACCAAAACAAGGAAAAGGGGAAAGGAAGCCTGAAACACAAGAACAGGAAACCCGGCAACAGCGCGCGTGGGAATGGTGGGGAGGAAAGAACCACTGGGGCTCCAAGGAGGACGCCCTGAAAGGCGTACCGGCCAAGGAGTAAGAAGAATACGGCCTAAGCCGAGAGGACTGCTGGAGAGGCGGGAGACCGGGATACCAAACATTCGAATGTTTCTCCTTCAACACCCGAAGAGGAACAACACTCCCATTGGCCCCATGGAAGGTGGCGGCAGTAGGGACGAAGAGACCTCGAGAAGAGGAAGAAAACCCAGCCCCCGCCAAGCAGCAAAAGATCGTGGCGGTCAAAACCATGGACACGGATGCCGATACGCCGCTATGGGAAGACTGCGAGACAGATTTTTAAGGTCAGGGCGCGCTGCAATCCAAGACTTCCACAATAGTATGTGGATTATCCAGGAAATGAAAAAACGAGGAACCAAGTGCTGGAACCCTGCCAAAGAAATCAAGGATAATCCAACACGGCACTTGCCCAGTCATCACTATGATACTACACCAGGGCGAAATGAAATATCGGGTTAGAGTACTACTAGACACCGGTTGCTCTATAGTACTCCTTAACGAGCAAATGGTGGAGAAATTGGACATCAAAAAACGGACACACAAACAGCCACGGGCCATTGAGAGCTACACAGGGGAAGCTGTCCCAAGGGCGGGGTAATACCACACAGACGCGTTGCGACTACAACACCGGAAGCACTATTCCTGGGAAAGATTCGAGATTTTCCCAATGGACCCCGAAATCTACGTCTTCCTACCCTTCAGCTTCATCTCTAGCCATCCACCCCAAGGTGTGTGGACAAACGAGGAAATCCGTTTCAACAGCCCCACATGCCTGGAAAAATTCACCAAGCATGAAACAAACCGCTTCTCCCTCACCTGGGATGATTCGGTGGCCCAGGTCCCAGAGGCCTGCATTATAGGGTACGCATCGGCAACATCCGAATCACACCCTCTGGGGAGAGTACCCATGGAATTCCAACAGTACCTGGGAATAATGGGAAAAGAAGCAGCAGACGCACTGCCAGCACATCGACCCTACAACTACCAGATCAACCTCCAGGAAGGAAGTACCGCCCCCTGGGGACCGATCTACCTGCTCTCCAAAGAAGAACTTCAGGTACTCTGAGAATGGCTAACAGAGATGGAACGAACGGGAAAAATCAAACACTTCACGTCTCCAGCCGGATCTCCCATCCTCTTCGTCCCCAAGCCCCACAAAAGAGGGCTCCGCCTGTGCGTCGATTACCGAGCCCTAAACCGCATCACCATTCCCAACCGGTACCCTCTACCCCTAATGCAGGAACTACAGGACTGGGTGCAAGGAGCACAGTGGTTCACTAAAATGGACCTAAAAAATAGATTCCACCTAATCCGTATGAAGGAAGGAGACGAATGGAAAATAGCGTTCAGAACTTGCTACGGGCTATTTGAATTTCAGGTAATGCCGTTCGGGCTGACCAACACCCCGTCCACTTTCCAAGACATGATGAACCACGTGCTCTCAGACATGCTGGATGTTGGAGTACTCACCTATATGGACGACATATTGGTCTACGCTGACAGCGAAGAAGGCCACGACCGCACTGTGAAAGAAGTGCTCCAGAGACTGCAAAACAATGGGCTAGCAATCTCTCCAGAAAAATACGTGTGGAAAGATAAGGAGGTCGAATTCTTGGGATACCTCATCGGGAGAAACGGGATCAGAATGGTGGAAGACAAGATACAAGCAGTACTCGATTTGAAAACCCTGGAGTCTTCAATGGAGGTTCAATCCTTCCTGGGCTTTGCCAACTTCTACCGACGATTCATCCTAAACTACTCCAGAATAGCGAGGCCCCTTACAGAACTAACAAAAAAGGAGAAAGGGAAAAAATGGGCCTGAAATCAGAAGGCCGAGGCCCCCTTCAGAGAACTCAAGCCCAGTTTCACCACGGCCCAATCCTGACCCACTTCAACCCAGCGAAGACAGTTATCATCGAGACAGACGCATCTGATTTTGCGCTAGGAGACGTCCTATCGCAACGAGATGAAGAAGGACGCCTACACCTGGTAGCCTTTCACTCAAGAAAGTTCCAACGTGCAGAAATCAACTACGAAATCCAGGACAAGGAATTTCTGGCAATAGTGGATGCCTTCAAACATGGGAGACGGTATTGCCAAGGAACGACTCACCAGGTCCAGGGGTTCTGGGACCATCACAACCTGGAGTACTTCACCACGACTAAAGTACTAAACTGACGGCAAGCAAGATGGGCCTAGGAACTAGCTGGCATCAATTTCAAAATTTTCTACCAGCTAGGAACCCAAAACGGTAAGCAGGACACATTATCGAGGTGTTCGGAGTACCGTCCTCAGAAGGGGGGGGTACAAAACCAGCCGATAACGACGGATTTGGAAAAAAGCCATTTCGAGGAACGACTAACACGAACGTTTATCTGCTCTTCAGCATGTCTAGCATCACTTCTAACAAGGAAGTGGAACGAAGAGTTCCTGGCAAAGTGTAACACCGGGGTTGTGGCGTAACCGGAGTGTGGAGAGAATCAAAGGTAATCAGGCTACTTTCGATAATTCACAACGGAATAATCTTAGATCTTGTGTGTGGTTTCGGTGGTAGTTTTTGTGAGGGTGTTCATGCTTGTTTTTCTCTTCCGCCGGGGCGAAAACCTCGGGTTTATATCTGAGCAGGGCCGACGTGAGAAGCGGTGACTCGGACTTGGATACCCCCGAGATGCGGTGACCTCGTGGGCGACTCATTGGTCCTGGCAGGGTGTAGATAAGGGGAGATGAGGTTTCATGCAAGCGGGCGGGGTGCTTCTCCTCTGGACTCTCTTCCGCATGCCATCAGCAGGCGGCGTGGCATCCCCTCGGGAGGGGTCCTAGGCCAAGTCCGGCGGTCCGTACGCCATCAGCAGGTGACGTGGCATCCCCTCGGGAGGGGTCCTATCCTAAGCATTCTCGTCGTTTGCATTCTTCCCCTCACCTCCGGAGATATGTGTCTTAGGCCCGTCTCGGCCGTAAGCTTATCTCCGGACCTTATCTCCCTCCTAGACTCTCCGAGTTCGTTCCTTCATCCTTCCGTACTCTTCTCTAGCGTAGCTATCTACTCCAGATAATTTTCAGGTGTAACACAACCTCCTCCCCCTCTTAGCCTCGTCCCGAGCGCTAATAGCTTTCTCTTTCTATCTAGGTAGCCCGTCTCTTTTCGGATGTGTGTTCCTTTTCCTTTTCTTTTACTTTGGGTAACGCGTGGGTTCATAGTTACCGTGACTGTAGTCTTCCTCCCCTATAGCCCTCCCAGCCACCGGATCAGGGCATCATTCTCTGTAATCCGTCGGAATGGCTGGGCCCTCAGAGTAAGCCGGTGTGTACTCTTACGTCGATGTCGTCCCGCTGGGCAGCCGCGTGCTTGGAGACAAGGGGCCGGTTTCACAGTGCGCATTCTGTCGATCCCCGGCTGGGGCACGTGGAAGCAGTGACCAAGCCCGACCAAGCCGAACGAGCCAATGGTGTGCACACAGAGGTGTCCGTTCGTCACCAGGATCCGCCGCCTGTCCGGAGGCCCTTGTTTTCCTCGGCAATTACCCCAGCGCGGAGTTTGTTCGAGCTGTCCATTGGAGGGATCGGTTATTCGCGGAGGAGAGCATATGACGTTTTTCCGACTTGGGTCACATGGAACGAGTGATCTTCACGGCCCAGGGTTCATGCCCAGAAGCCTTCCTTGCTTCCCCCGTAGGTGTACGTACAGAGGTGTGCCGTACCGAAAGCCTACGGCCCTCGTCCGATCGAGTCCGAGGCCTCCTAGGACCAGCTAGGCGTCGGTGATCCGGTAGTCCTTCGGCGCGTCCGGGTTCCGCTGGTGAAATTCCCGGAGTTTTTCTAACCCTCCCTCCGAGAAGTTGTTGTATGGTTCTTCCGTCCAGTCCTTGCGTTCCGGATAGTCCAGCCATTTGACGAGGTAGAGAACTTTCTTGTTATTTCCCCGGCCACGTTCCACCGAGGACATGACTTCTTAGACATCGTATTCCTCCGATTGTTCGATGTCATCGGCCTCCCGGAGTACTTTTGAAGGGTCCGGCAGGGCTCGGTGTTTGCTGGTTAGGTAGGGTTCGAGTAGCGAGAAGTGGAAGACGTTGTGGATCTTCCATTTCCGAGGCAGCGTAAGGTGGACGGCTAGCGGAGAAACGATTTTCTCAATCTGGAAGGGACCATGATTCTTGTGGTCCAGTTTCTTCGATGGGCGGCGTGTTTTGATATTGCGGCCGTTGAGCATTACCAAGTCTCCTACTTGGTATGCCGGGGGTTCCTTTCGTGCCGGGTCGGTGTATCGGCGCATCCACTCCTGTGCGTCTTCCAGCCCTTTTCGGGATTCGTCGTTCACCATACGCATCCAGTGGGCGTAGACTTGGCTTGCTGGGTTGAGGGGTTCCGTTGACGCGGGGTTCATGGCGGCCGGGTGGAAGCCATAGTTAGCGTAGAACGGAGACATACCATTTCCTGTGGTGGTCGAGTTGTTGTAGGCAAACTCGGCCATCGGCAACAGTCGTATCCAGTCGTCTTGTTCCTTGCCGACAAATGCTCGGAGGTAGGCTTCGTTCGTCTGGTTGAGCCGCTCTGTCTGCCCGTCGGTCTGTGGATGGAACGCGGTTGACATCCGGGGCTAGATCCCCGAGAGTCGTAGGAACTCCTTCCAGGTTTCCGAGGTAAACCTGAAGTCGCGGTCTGACACAATATCAGTGGGGAGGCCGTGATATTTCCATACTTCCCGGGCGAAGGTGACAGCTAGGTCCGCCGCGGTTTTTTCCTTTGTTCTTAAAGGGAGGAAGTGTGCCATTTTGGTGAACCGGTCGATGATTACCCATAGTTGGTCGCATTCGTCCGAGATGGGGAGTTCCGTGATGAAGTCCCTTGCTATGGATTGCCATGGGGCATAGGCTAATTCCAGCGGGGAGGATAGCCCATACGGTTGGTGTTTGGACGCCTTGTTCTGTTGGCATTCGGGGCAGCTTCTGACGAAGTCGATGATCCGTTCGTTCATCTTTGGCCACCAAAAGTTCCGCCGAATTAGTTCGGTAGTTTTGTCCTGTCCCATGTGTCCTGCCACCTTCGTGTCGTGTTCTGACTCCATAATCCTTTGCACCAATCCTTTCGGGACCCAGAGCAGGTTCCGTCGGTACAGTATGTCCTTCTCGCAACTCAGCTCCCTAACCTTTCGGTCCTTTGGCGACGTTTCCTCTGTCGCCGCTTCCTGTTGCTTTGCCTGTTCGTAGGCTTCGTCCTTCTTTCCTTCCTGCTTGACTTTCGCCAGGAATTCTTCCGTCTATCTTTTTTCCGGGAGTGATGCCAGCCGTGCTGAGGAGGCGATGAGCGATCTTGTTAGTCGTTCCTCGAAGTGACTTTTTCCCAAAACCGTCGTGATCGGCTGGTTTTCTACCCCCCCCTTTTCTGGGCGGTACTCTGGCCGCCGGGACAGCGCATCTGGTTTGCCGTTTTGTGACCCAGGACGGTAGAAGATTTTAAAGTCGATTCCGGCCAGCTCCTGTGCCCAGCGCGCTTGCCGGCGGTTTAGTACTTTGGTGGTCGTAAAGTATTCCAGGTTGTGATGGTCCGAAAGCACTTGGACTTGGTGGGACGCTCCTTCGCAGTACCGTCTCCAGTGCTTAAAGGCATCAACTATTGCAAGAAGTTCCTTGTCGTGGATTTTGTAGTTGATTTCCGCGGGTTGGAATTTCCTGGAGTGGAAGGCCACCGGGTGGAGGCATCCTTTCTCATCTCTTTGTGATAAGACCGCTCCTAAGGGGAAGTCCGATGCATCTGTTTCGACGATGACTGGTCTCGCGGGGTCGAAGTGAGCCAGGATTGGGGCCGTGGTGAATCGTCTTTTACGTTCTCTAAATGCAGCCTCCGCCTCTCGCGTCCATGTCCAGTTCTTCCCTTTTTCCTTCTTTGTCAATTCCGTGAGAGGTTTCGCTACTCGGGAGTAGTCTTTTATGAAGCGTCGGTAGAAATTAGCGAACCCCAGGAAGGATTGGACCTCTGTTATCGATTTTGGGTTCTTCCACCCTAGTACCACTTCCACTTTTTCTCCCATCATTTTGATTCGGTCTCTCCCGATTATGTATCCCAGGAATTCTACCTCTTTGGCTTTCCAGACGCACTTCTCCGGGGAGATCGCCAGTCCGTTAGTTTGCAGTCTCTTGAGTACTTCCTTAACCGTTCGGTCGTGTCCTTCTTCGGTGTCGGCGTAGACAAGTTTGTCGTCCATGTACGCTATTACCCCCACATCCAGCATGTCGGAGAATACATGATTCATCATGTCTTGGAAAGTAGAGGGGGCATTGGTTAGTCCGAATGGCATTACCTGGAATTCGAAGAGGCCGTAGCGGGTTCGGAATGCGGTTTTCCATTCGTCTCCTTCTTTCACCCAGATGAGGTGGAAGCCGTTCTTCAGGTCCATCTTTGTGAACCATTGAGCCCCTCTCACTCTGTCCTGCAGTTCCTGCATTAAGGGGAGCGGATATCGGTTTGGGATCGTGATTTTGTTTAAGGCCCAGTAGTCGACACAAAGACGGAGCCCTCGTCCCTGAGGTTTGGGTACGAAGAGGATTGGGGATCCTGCTGGCAACGTGGAGCGTCGGATTTTCCCTGTGCGCTCCATCTCCTTTAACCATTCCCTCAGAGTCTGGAGTTCTTCTTCCGAGAGGGGGTAGATGGGTCCCCATGGCGCCGTGCTTCCTTCCTGTAGGTCGATCTTGCAATCGTAGGACCGGTGCTTGGGAAGGGCATCCGCAACCTCCTTTCCCATGATCCCCAGGTATTGCCGAAACTCCATTGGCACTGCTTTTACTGGGTCTTCTTCTGCTGCCGCCGATACATACCCGATAACTCTCGCCTCAGGATTGGTTGCAATTGATTCGTCCCATGTTAGGGAGAAGGGGTCTGTTTCGTACTGGGTGCATTTCCGTACGCATTCCGCACTGTTGAACCGTATTTTGTTGTTCATCCAGATTCCCTGTAGCAGGTGTGCTGTTATCCATTCGAACAGGAGGAAGGCGTCGATTCCGGTTTCCATTGGTGAAATTTTGAAGCTTTCCTTTGAATAGTGACTTCGGTGCTGAAGGAGCATTGGCTCTGTATAGAATTGGCCTGCCCCTTCCACTCTTTCCCCCGTGTAATTTTCTATGGTGTGGGCTCGTCTGTGTCCCTTCTTGGTGATGCCCAATTTCTCCACGGTTTGGATGTTGAGGAGTGCTACAGAACATCCGGTGTCTAGTAGCACTTGGACTTGGTGCTACTTTCCGTCCAGATGTAGCAACATCGTAATGACTGGGCGGCTGCTGCGCGGTTCTTCCCTTGGTTTCTTTGACCGGGTTCCAGCACTTGGTTCCGGATTTTTCCGTTTCTGGGATAGTCCGCATATTATCGTAGAGGTCTTGGGTTGCGGCGTGTCCCGACCTTTTAAAAATCTGATTCGGAGTCTTCCCACAGCGGGGTCGGAGCCTCCGTGTCCATGGTCTCGACGGCCACTACTTTTTGCTGCTTGGTCGCCGGTAACTCATCTTCCGCCTCCTCTCGCCCTCTCTTTCCATTTGATACCGCCACGGTGGCGGCTTTCCAAGGGGCCTTTGGTAACGGGGTTCCTTGCAGGGTGCTGAACGAGAAGCATTCGAATGTTCGGTGGCCGGTCCGGCCGCATCGCCAGCAGTCGTCCCGGTTCTTAAAATATGTTTCTTGTTCCTTCTGCGGAACACCCTTCAAAGCTTCTTCTTTTGAGGCCCAGTGGTCCTTCGCCCCCCACCATGTTGGCCTTCCTGCCGGGGTTCCTGCTTGGGTCTGGCGAGACTTGCTCGTGTCGGCCTTAGTTGGGGTCGTTTCTCCCTTTTTCGCCTCTTGCTTTTTCCGGTCGTCGTTTCGCCTGCCGGTCCCCGTGGTGCTGGTTCCCCTCATTTGCTCTCGGGCTTGCCTTAACGCCTTTTTCTTTTCCACCTGAAGGTGCGCCTGATGCGTGGCTTCCAGGAATCCCTCGTCGTCCGCGAAGTCTTCGAGATAGTGGGCGAACCGCATGTCCAGTACTGCGTCCAGCATCGCCAGGTCGACCTTTTCTCGTAGCGCTTCTCCCGTTGCGCAGGCGAAGTCGTTTAGCGCTCTGAACTCCATAAGGTAGGCACGGATCGATCCCTGGTATCTAAGCTGGCCAAGTTTTAGCTGGGTGTCGGCCGCTTCTCGCTCGTTGTGGTATTCCGCGCGGATGGCCGCTGAATAGTTTGCCCATGTGTCGTTTTCCCGCAGCTCTCGGTACCGGTGTAGGTGCGATACCAGAGCCGTCTCCGTCAAGAGGGTTCCGACCCAGGTGATTTTCTGACGGTCGGTGGTGTCTGGGTAGAATCCCAGGTACATAGTGACGGACTCCCACCACTGATTGAACGCGGTTGGGCTTTTCCCATCAAATTTTTCGGGGTTCTCCATTTTCAGTCGGGAAGTGTGTACTCGGGTTCCGTCTGTGGGTCGTCCAGCCTGTCGGGCCCTTTCCACTCCTTCCGCCACCAGCCGCACCAGCTCTTGTGTGGTGATCGTAGGTGTTGGATTCCTAGGTGGCGAGGGGGAGCGATGGGGCCGGAGAGGCGGACGGGGTGGTTCGGACGGCGGGCCCGAGGGTGGCCCCACAGATGATCCGGGGGGTGTTGATGGGGGATTCCCTCCTTGCCCTACCATTGGCTCGGCCGCTGGTGGCCTCGGGGAGATGTGGCGCCGAAGTTCCGTCAGTCGCTGCCTCATTTCCGGCGTCGTGGGTAGCGCCGGGGGTCTCTGTCGTCGGGTAGGTGGCCCTGGGTTTAGGCGTAATGGGCTTCCCAACGCTGGTGGAGAATGCACTGAAGGGGCGCTGGTACTAGTTTGTCAGGCCGGGCTTCTCCACGTTGGCAGGTTTGGGGCCGCCGGTGGCGTCGTGGGTAGTGGGATTCTGGTCGCAATGCGTTGGATTTCCGCTCTTGCTTCCCGGAGTTGGTTTTCCAGGGAAGATACCCGATTCTGGTAGGCCGCTGCCCATAGTTCCATGTTGCCCTGAAAGTTGGCCAGGTGTTGATTTCGGGCCGTGTCAGCCTCTGCCAAAAAGGATAGGGCGTCGTTTACCCGGGCCAGCTGTGTGGCCTGACATATTTGTCGTTCGTTAGCCTCGCTGGTGTGCTCGAGGATAGCCTGCCAGATATTATTGGCGAGGGATTGGTACGCGTTTGCGCCGCTCAACAGCTCGCTGCGTATCCATTCTTCTGCTATTTTCTCATTAGCGTTGATACGGTCATATACGTACCTAGTGCCTTCTGCTAAGGTTTGGTAGGCTTGCTCAATTTCCCGCGTTCGTCGGTCAGTTTTGTCGTGGGCGTCGCCGCATAGCTCCGTGAGCCGTCGGAGGTCGCTCTCAGCCTGTCGCTGCTGGTGTACCAGAGTCCTAACCCAGACTGCGGGGTTGGCGATTTCTACTGCCAGTTCCGGGCTTGGCGCTCCGTTGGTGATTTGGAGCAGGTCCCGGGGGGCCTCGAGCCGGAGCATGTTGAAGTCCGAGGCGGTCATCATGGTTTCTCTAGTATAGGTCTAACGGGTGACCGGTGTAGATGGTTTCGTCGTCCGTGAACTCGTAGTCACAGATGTCCCGAAAGTCGTGTCCGTTGAGGTTTGCACACTGATGGGAGAATGCGCAGTCAAACCAGTATTCGGTATACCAGTGTTGTGGTGTGCAGTTGATTGTTTCCGAGGGTATGGGTCCGTCCTTATGAGGGTCCCAAGTTTCTTGGTCGAGAAGGGAGTCAATTGAGGAGTAGGTGTAGTCGAAGTGGTAGCTTGACTGTGGTTCGAAAATCGTAGATAGTTCGAGTAAGAAGAAGTGGTCTTGTTCGAACGAGGGCATGGATTGAAAGTAGGGTGATTTTGAGATCAAGATTATAGTGTGACACTGGGGTTGTGGCGTAACCGGAGTGTGGAGAGAATCAAAGGTAATCAGGCTACTTTCGATAATTCACAACGGAATAATCTTAGATCTTGTGTGTGGTTTCGGTGGTAGTGTTTGTGAGGGTGTTCGTGCTTGTTTTTCTCTTCCGCCGGGGCGAAAACCTCGGGTTTATATCTGAGCAGGGCCGACGTGAGAAGCGGTGACTCGGACTTGGATTCCCCCGAGATGCGGTGACCTTGTGGGCGACTCATTGGTCCTGGCAGGGTGTAGATAAGGGGAGATGAGGTTTCATGCAAGCGGGTGGGGTGCTTCTCCTCCGGACTCTCTTCCGCACGCCATCAGCAGGCGGCATGGCATCCCCTTGGGAGGGGTCCTAGCCCAAGTCCGGTGGTCCGTACGCCATCAGCAGGCGACGTGGCGTCCCCTCGGGAGGGGTCCTATCCTAAGCATTCTCGTCGTTTGCATTCTTCCCCTCACCTCCGGAGATATGTGTCTTAGGCCCGTCTCGGCCGTAAGCTTATCTCCGGACCTTATCTCCCTCCTAGACTCTCCGAGTGCGTTCCTTCATCCTTCCGTACTCTTCTCTAGCGTAGCTATGTACTCCAGATAATTTTCAGGTGTAACACAAAGGTATGGAAGGAAGGAAGGGAGGACCTGGCCTATGAGCAGGCAAGGGAAAAGGAAGCGGTGGCCAACGAACAGGCACCGAAGGACCGAAAGGACCGGGAAATAAGGACCGAGCAAGGGGTACTATACCGAGAAGGCTTGCTCAGGGTCCCAAGCAGGCTAATACAGCAAGTAATTGAATCCGAACACGACACAAAGGTAGCTGGACACATGGGGCAGGACAAGTCAATCGAGCTAATCCGACGAAATTTCTGGTGGCCCAAAATGAACGAACGGATCATCGACTTCGTCAGCAGCTGCTCCGAATGCCAGCAAAACAAAGCATTTCGACACCAACCCTATGGGCTATCCTGCCCGCTGGAACTGCCCTATGCCCGATGGCAGTCAATAGCAATGGATTTCATCACGGAGCTACCAATCTCGGAAGGATGCGACCAGCTATGGGTAATGATTGACCGGTGTACCAAAATGGCGCACTTCATCCCGTTCTGAGAAATAACCGCAGCAGACCTAGCGGTTATCTTCGTCTGGGAGGTATGGAAACACCACGGCCTTCCTGCTGACATCGTGTCAGACAGAGATTCTCGGTTCACATCCGAGGTATGGAAGGAGTTCCTACAGCTCTCTAGCATCCAGGTGCACATGTTGATGGCATTCCACCCCCAAAAAGACTGACGAACTGAGCGGCTTAACCAGACGATCGAGGCCTACCTCCGAGCCTTTTTCGGCAAAGAACAGGATGACTGGGTACGACTATTACCAATGGCTGAGTTCGTCTACAACAACTCGACCACCTCAGGTAATGGTATGTCTCCGTTTTAAGCAAACTACGGCTTCCACCCGATAGCCGGAAACCTGGCGAAGACAGGGCTGCTCAACCCTGCCAGCAAGGCCTATGCACACAGGATACACACCATACACGACAAAACCCGGAAAGGATTAGAAGAAGCGCAGGAACGAATGCACCAATATACCGACCCATCAAGAAAGGAGCCTTCAGCATACCAAGTGGGGGACTTGGTTTTGCTCAGCGGCTGCAACATTTAAACGCGGCGACCCTCAAAGAAGCTGTACCACAAAAATCATAGCCCCGTCCAAATCGAGAAGATCATTTCACCTTTGGCCATCCGCCTCACACTACCTCGGAAATGCAAAATCCACAACATTTTCCACGTGTCGCTACTCGAACCCTACCGCACCAGCGAACACCGGGCACTGCCAGATCCTTCAAAGGTACTCCGAGAAGCAGACGACATCGAACGATCGGAGGTTAATGATGTCGAGGAAGTTATGTCCTCGGTTGAGCACGGCCGGGGAAATAACAAACGAATCCTCTACTTCACCAAATGGCTCGATTATCCGGAAAATAAGGATTGGACGGAAGAGCCATTCGACAACTTTTTGGTAGGCGGTCTGGTAAAACTCCGGGAGTTTCATCAACGGAATCCGGAGGCGCCAAGGGACTAACAGCTCACCGACACGTAGGTGGGACGCCCATAAAAGGGCCCAGTGAAGCACGAGTGGTAGTAGGGATGAAGGGGTGGAGTACTTCATCTCGCGCAATCAAAACAAGAAAGACCCGCTTTTCGGGTATGGAAATCGATATTCAAAGGAAGGAAGTGAACGACAAAAGCCGCTGACCCGGCGCCTGGCAAGGAGTGCACGCGACCGAAACCATTGAGAGTCAGGAAAACCGTTCTGAACAGATGTATTGACCTCTTGGCGACCAACTCGGCTCGGCGGAACCAGCGCAGGCGGTATACAAGCGGTGAAGTGAGTCCCCGACAGCACTGTCACTACTCCAGCACACTAGTCTCCCCCCGGAAGGATGTGGGCATGGTCACTGCCGAGTATAAGGGTTACTAGCATGAAGGACACCATGCCTCTCCCGATTCACTGTGCCGACTGTGACCCCGGAACCCCACCGAGCTGGCCAAGCCTTGACGCAGTGCGGCAGGGAGTACGACTCAATATGACACGTCAGTAAGAGTACGCACCGGCCTACTCTGAGGGCCCAGTCGCCCAAGGTTCCCGGCACTCAAGGGAGAGTGACCGCTGAACAACGGCTGGGAGGGATGCAGGAGGGGTGGACTGCATTCAGCAACTACCATTCCGCAACACGAACAAAATTCAGAAAGAAAACAGACTACTTAGAAAGAAAGAAAAAAAGTGTCAGCACTCGGGATGAGGCTGAGGGAGGGAAGAGGTAGTGTTACACCTAGAATATCTCGAGTACGTAGCTAGGCCAGAAAAAGGGTACGTAAGGATGACGGAGCGCACTCAGAGAGTCTAGGAGGGAGATAAGGACCGGAGATGAGCTTACGGCCGAGACGGACCTAAGACACATATCTCCGGAGATGAGGGGAAGATCGCAAATGGAGAGATGATTGGGCTAGGACCTCTCCCCCGAAAGGAGAGGATGCCATGACATCTGCTGATGGTGAGCGGACCACCGGACTTGGGCTAGGACCCCTCCCTCGAAAGGAGGGTATGCCACGTCGCCTGCTGATGGTGCATGGAAGATAGTCCGGTAGGGAAATGAGGGGTAACAAGAAGCATGGTCTTCTTACAAGGCGGGGTGGCGGCTTCTTAAGGGAAGTCCGCCGCCGCCAGCGCTAGCCGCTAGTGTCACCCTGTGACTACACACCACAAGCCCTAAGGGCA
>Ga0307508_10000731_pt1 | contig 38975 bp, 41 predicted proteins | sample 9_EM_MG_FD_203089 | JGI IMG/M metagenome (GOLD analysis project Ga0307508, IMG submission 203089) | Populus trichocarpa ectomycorrhiza microbial communities from riparian zone in the Pacific Northwest, United States - 9_EM | ecosystem: Host-associated > Plants > Roots > Unclassified | place... | reverse complement strand
AGCACCGCCGCCGCTCAACCGAGGTGATGACTTCGACCCGTCCATTCGTCATGTGACTATTCCTGTGAATAGTCACATGACTCACACCCTCACTTAATCGGCAAGGCGGCCGCTAACGGATGGGCACGGACAAGGCGTCATGCTTGCCGTCGGCGAACGGTTCAGGCGTCAGCAGGAAGGAGTAGTGCAATGAGCAAACGAACTGAGATTGTGGAGGGCGAGACGTCGGCCGATCCCTATTCCGACCGCAGCCTGGTGCCGATGCTGGTCGCCGGACTCATTCTGACGCTGGTGGGCATGATCGCCGCGCTCGCGCTGAGCTGAGCGAAAAATGATCGGTCGCCGCGAAGCGTGGCTTTCGCGACGGCCGGCCATCGAAACCGTCAGGTTGCTGCTTATGCCATCGCCACCGCGCCGCCGCTGCGACGCAGGCCGACATATTGCAGCTTGGTAGGGCGGATTGGAGCGAAGCGTAATCCGCCGCGTCACTCAGCAAGATGGCGGGTTACGGCTTCGCCTCCAACCCGCCCTACAGGCCCTGCAGTGTTGCAAACCAAGCCGGGTTACGCGTTAGTGACTTGGCCAATGCAATGTGCACTTTGAAAGAATGATCAGCCCGCTTTTGGATTAAGCCTATGGACCCGGAGTATTTGCTCGCGGCTCGGCCGATCCTCGGCATACCAGAGCTTATCGTAAGCCAAGAGTTCTTGCTCCGTTAGCTCCCGGTCTGAAGCGCCGGCTAAGATTGAGGCAATCTGAAGAGGAGAGTTGTGATAGGGGAGAATTGCGGCCAAACCAGATAATTCCTCCGTTCGGGCCCGCATTCTTGCAACCGCGTCATGGGCTTCTTTGTCCGATTTTCCGAATACCTTGTGCAAACATTCTTCGACCACTCTCCAGTATTTCATAGTCCATGTAGGATCCAGGTCAGCCTTTGTGCTGGCTGTACGCGAAGGAAGGGTCTGTTCACCTGATGGCATGACGCACCTCACGGGGGTCGAATCCACCTATTCTAGAACGAAGTCTGCGTGGGGTCACTGTCGTTCGCTCTCTTATAGACAACCGGGTCAGGCAAGCTGGCGACTACGCTTGGCGCATGAAAGCTGATCTGGTCACAATCCTTAATAACCAGTTTTTGTGGCCAAAGGGTTACGGGCCCGTAGACGGCATCATATTCCCTCCGCCGGCCGATTCTTTGATGCGGCGGAAAGCGGCTGCGACAGTCGTCGACCAGTGCCCAGAAGTCGGGCGTTTCGAGGACAAAAGATAGGCATTCCAGGCTGGCCAGCCAATCACGGCTTAGACGAAATTGAAGCACCAAGGCGACAGTCGGAGCTGAGGTTGCCGGCAAAGCTGTGTTCACTGCGGCTGCGCGCGTGTTTGCCCATTGTTCCGCTTGTGCAGGTTGGTGGTCACATAGAAGCCCTGACCAAAGTCTGTGTACGGCCGGCAGCGCGGTAGGCTTACCTTGAACGGAAGGCTGGTGCCTGACGCAATGGACGATGCACCGACCGAATTGCTGTCGGTCCCATGGTAAACGTAGAGGTCCTTGTTCAGCCACTGCGGCACGACTTAATACCAACCTGAATTCAAATGAAACGTTCCATAGCGAGCGAGGCAAGGCAGCGTCAAACGAGTACGTAATGGAAGGAAGATGGTCGCCCGAGCCCCCTGAAACCCACAATACTGAAGAACCTACGGTTGTCGATGGGTACACTCTCGCCTCTTGGGCATATTGTGTGTGTATCTTGTTTAGAGACGAAGCAAAGAGTTGATCAACTTCCACCGGGAGTGTCGCGCAGCGCCCCCCAACGGCTGCTCCGAACAGGTCCGACTGTGTTCGCCATCGCGGCAGCGCTGGGCGTCATGTCCTACAGCGTCGCGGACGCTAGGGGTCGCCCGGTCGGGGGGATAGCTCTCGGTCTGCTCCCAACGCATACAGCGCGCGCCCTGCAGCAGCCAACCGGTCCATGCCGTCGAGTTTTAGTCAGGCTCTTGCTCATTGTAGCTCTTGGTCAAATAAGAAAATTGCTCGATCATGGACGGTACGTTGCTCTTACGACGCGCCCGACCTTTGAAGATGCTTGCAGTTTCGTGATCAAAGGCCTCGATGGCATCGGCGAAGTTCGAACAGAATTCGCGAGCGTTACTTATGACACGTCCCTCCCTAGCCTTCAAATCCTCTCCAACCGCTAGTGGCCGCCTAATCATCTCCGGGAGATTCAGTGAATATTCGAGCCACCAAAGGACGCCGATGAAGCTACGCTCCTTGATCGGGCTGAGTCCTTTCGACTGCATTCGCAAGTCGTCGATCTTCTGTTTGCCCGGAAGATAATCAAAGCTCGATATTGTGGTCGAGAAGCGGAAGTCGCGCTTTTCCTGACTAATACCTTTTTCAAGTGCCAAATCTGCGCGCTGCCAAACATAGTTGATCGCGTGAAGTGGCACGGCCAACTCGGCCTTCATCACCGCAAGAACCTCCTGTTCCCTATATCGCGCGATGGCGTCACTAGCATCAACTTGCCGCTTAACAGCAAACCAAGCGATGGTCGCTGCGACTAAAGTGATCGCGCCCGAAATAATACTGCCGGAGAAACCGATCCAATCTGCGGCGTGGACGTGTTACGGTGACACTCCACTTAATTGCTCGAGCGGCGCTCCGATCGCCGGGTCCTCTACACGGTCCGCGCTTGCCGAGCCCATATCGCCTTTCGCAATGGTGATTTGCCCGACGGGCTGTTGCTCGCACGCGGAGCGATCGTCAACAGGCGCTCAATTCAGCACAGCGCTGATGTTTTTAGAATCTAATTTCCTCAATCCTTTCAGGCTGATCTGGCCCGTCTAGTCCCCGCCTCAAAAATATCACTTCCGTTTTTCCGAAATATGTGCTTTCTTCCGTGCATCCCGCCTCACCAAGAGGGACGTATCGCGATCGTCACGAACGTGGAGGCGGGGTGCGGTGGCCGCGAGATGTCGCAGCGCTTTATGCGCGGACGAACGATGTTTTGCGGACGGTCAAGCCGTGTGGTCCTGACACCCCGACGCTGGTGTCAAGTTCGCTGGTCTCTCACGAGGCCTGCGGATGACGGGGGCAAGAAAGCCCGGTTCCCCGGGGAGAGCGCGGAGCAGCCGTTCCAACCATTGCGTGGGGAATGCCGGATGATTCCGGTGCCTCCGCTGTGAATACTCGTGCGCATACTTAACTCCCCCAGCGCGCACGAGGCTGCGGGTGCATTGGGCACCCGGCATTCCCCGCGCCCTCTGTTTGCAAAGGGCGAAAGTATCAAGACAAAATCTCGGGCGCGTCGCGCCGCGGAGTGATTTCGCATGTGTGTCGATGCGCGCAACTACGCCGCAGTCTCAGAGGTTATCGTCCAGCGTGGGCCGGCGAACCAGTATTCCAGTGCCAAAAGGAAACAACTCGTGTCCCGGGCGCAGTGCAGCGCGAACGACGCTGCACCGCATCCGGGACACGAGTCCGGTTTCATTCGAGCGGGTCGGCCGAAGTCCGATGCCAAACGCGCAAACGACCTTATACCGACGGACGCTGGTACTAACCTTTCCACTTCGTCATGGCCGGGCTTGTCCTGGCCAGCCACGTCTTTGGCGCGGCAACATGGAAAGACGTGGATGCCCGGCACAAGGCCGGGCATGACGAGTCGTTGGCTCGGGCCGTTGGTATTACGCCGCCACCGCGCCGCCGCTGCGCCGCAATCCCATATATTGCAGTTCGGCGAACACGCCGGTTGCGATCGCCTGCGCCACGACAACGGCTTCGCCGAGCAGGTTCGGCGTAACGAGGCCGGAGAACAGCAGCGCGATGCTGGCGACGGTCCAGGCGGCATTGCCCGCGACCACGATTGCGACCAGCGCCTTCGGCATCGATGGCCGCGTGCCGAGCCAGCCGACAAAGATGGCATAGGCGACGAGGAACAGGCCGGTCTCGCGCAGCAGCGCCTCGGGCAGGTTGAGGAACGCGGCAAACATGCCGGCGCCGAGAGTGAATCCTATGGCGCCTGCGCCGCTGAAGATGGCATCGGCGAGCAGGGCACGGCGCAGGAACAGGGATGGCTGGATCATAGGTGGTCTCCTTTCGTTGAGCGATTGAACGGGGGTGGGAAGTCAACGCCTCGTTTGCCGCGACCGGAGCAGCCGACGCAGCAGGCGCACGGGATTGAGGGCCTTGCCGACGCTGTGCTCGACCGCCTGCACCTGCACAAACACGTAGATGCTGGTGGTGTGCAGCAGCGGTTCGGGCATGTTGAGCACGTGCGCCAGGAGCCGCGTCGCCAGGTTCAGCAACCACGGCAGCATGACGGCGGCGGAGGAAAGGCAGCGGAACAGCGACAGCATCAGCATGGATCATCTCCCGGTATGGCCAGGATGATCCGGATCGCCGCACAATTCGATTACGCCGGAGGTAATGGAAGTCGTGAAATTCGCATGGTAGGTTTTTCGCCATGAACAAACATGCTCTGGCGGATCGCGCCCGATCCACGCCCATTCATATCGGTGACCATTTGCGCGAGTGGCGGCAGCGGCGCCATCTCAGCCAGCTCGATCTCGCGGTCGATGCCGAGATCTCCGCGCGGCACCTGAGCTTCGTCGAAACCGGGCGCGCGGCGCCCTCGCGCGACATGGTGCTGAAGCTTGCGGAACGGCTGAACGTGCCGCTGCGCGAGCGCAACGTGCTGCTGGTGTCGGCGGGATATGCTCCGGCGTTCCCGCAGCGGACGCTCGATGATCCCGCGCTAAAATCGGCGCGGGCCGCGATCGATCTGGTGCTGAAGGCGCATGAGCCCAATCCGGCGCTGGCCTACGACCGGCACTGGAACCTGGTGACGGCCAACCGCATGGTGGCGCCGCTGCTGGACGGCGTCCCGGCGCGACTGCTCGGCCAGCCCATCAACATTCTGCGCCTTGCGTTCCATCCGGAGGCGCTGGCGGCACGCACCGTCAATCTTGCCGAATGGTGCGGGCACCTGCTGGAACGGGTGCACCGGCAATGTGAGGCGACCGCCGATCCCGAACTGGTCAAGCTCTATCACGAGCTCAAGGCCTATCCGATCCCCGCGCGCACGATGCCGCTGAGCGCAGACAGCGTCGCGCTCCCCTTCAAGCTGCGTCACAAAGGCCATGTCCTGAGCTTCGTCTCCACCACCATGGTGTTCGGGACGCCGGTCGACATCACCCTGTCGGAGCTGGCGCTGGAGACGTTTTTTCCCGCCGATGAGAGCACCGCGGAACGGATGCGGGCGATCGCGTCGGGCCTCCAATAATGCTTGTTTCGGCTCTGGTTCGTCCTATCTTTTGCGGGAATGTCGTTTGCTCCGAGGACCGTGCCATGAGCACATTGAAACCGCTGAAGATCGATATCGTCTCCGACGTCGTGTGCCCGTGGTGCTATATCGGCAAGCGCCGCATCGAGGATGCGCTGGCGCTCGTGCCGGATGTTCCGGTCGAGGTGCATTGGCGGCCGTTCTTCCTCAATCCCTGGGTGCCGCGCGAGGGCATCGGCCGCGAGGAGTATCTCACCACCAAATTCGGCTCGGTCGAGGCCTACAAGGGCATTGCGGGGCGCGTGGTCGCCGCGGCAAGCGAGGAGGGCCTGATCTACCGGCCCGATCTGGTCAAGCGCCAGCCCAACACCATCGACTGCCATCGCCTGATCCACTGGGCGGAGTCGAGCGGCAAGGCTGCCGAGATGAAACAGCGGCTGATGGAATTGTATTTCCGCGACGGCGGCGATCTCACCGACACCGAGGTGCTGGTGCAGGCGGCGGCCGATTGCGGCCTCGATGCCGACGACGTGCGCAGGCGTCTTGCCACCGACGAGGATGTCGCGCTGGTGTCCGGCAATGCCCAGGAGGCCTCCGACAAGGGCATCTCCGGCGTGCCGACCTTCGTGTTCGCGCAGAAATATGCGGTGTCCGGCGCGCAGCCTGCGGGCATGCTGGCGCGCGCCATCCGCCAGGTGTCCGAGGAGGTCAACGCGCAGGCGGCGGAGTAGCGAGCGAATTTCGTCTCGTCACTCCGCTCTTGGAGGACGAAAGCGCCGCGCTCGCTAACGCCGAAGGTTGCGGACGAAATGGACGCCGCGGCGGGCGACGTAGAGCGCAAACAGCCGCGCGCGCAGCGTGGTCTCGATCAGCGACACCATCGGATCGTGCTGCCGCAGGGGAATCATCACGTCGCCGATGGCAAAACGTCCGCGCCAGATCGGATTGATCATGGGGTGATCGGGCGCGGCGGTGGAATCGGCCGAGGCGATTGCGGGATCGTTGCACAGGTGCCGCGTCAGCTCGAGCGTGAGCTGAACGCCCGGCGAGAATTTCGCAAAACGTTCGTCGACCCCGAGCTTGAAGAAGAAGGCGCGGTCCTGGTGCTTGAGCACGACGCCGGAAGCGACGGGCGCCGATCCTGCCCGCAGGGTCACGATCTCGCACTGGCCGGTTGCGGCGAGCGCTCTCGTGGCGCGGCGGAGGAAGGCGGCGTCGCCGTCCGTCTGAACCAGCGCCGTGCCACGCTTGCCCTTCCAGCCGCTGGCTTCCAGCCGCAGGAAGACCTCGGTCGCGACCGCGACCTCATCAGGCGATCGCGCCACCTCAAAGCTGACCGCGCCGTGGCTGGCAAGCCGGCTGCGCTGGCGCCGCAGCTCCTTCAGCTTCTTGGTCCCGAGCGCTTCGTGCAGCAATTCGTCAGGCTGGCGCGTTGCATCGAGACAGGCGCGAAGATGCGATTGCAGGACCCGCGGGCGCAACTCCTGGCGGCGCAGCACGTCGGAAAAGATGCGCATCGTCGCACCGTCGATCGAGACGTCGCGCAGGATCAGGGCGCGGGCGCCGGCGTTGCGCGCCGCCCGCATCAAGGAGGCCGCCGCCGCCTCGGCCCTGTCGCGATCGATCAGCGGCGTGCACAGCGTTCCATAGGGATGACCGCTCACCACGGCGGGCAGGGGAATGCCGTAGGCCCGGCGCATCGAGATGACAGGCATCAGTCCAATCAGCGTCGGTGCCGCGTCGCTCCAGGCGCACAGCGCCGAAGTTCCGGTCCGGCCTTGAGCCGATGCGTTCACCGCGCCTTCCCATTCGGGCAAGTAATAGCCATTCGGCTCGATCGCGCCGGCCGCAAGCGCGCGCCACGCCTCGGTTCCGACCGCGGTCAGCGGCATGAACGCTGCCGCGACACACGCACGGGTCTCGCCGTCGCGTTTGTCCGCGGCATCGCCGGGCGGCGCGCGTCCGACCAGCGTCATGTCAGCGATCTCGACCACGTCCCGTTTCCCCCATCGCAAGTTGCCGATGCTAGCGGAAAGGTTGGAAAAAGACCGTTGGCGCGGGAAGGCAATTTGAACCGTCATGTTAACGGGCCATTCACCATGATGCGGCTTGTGCGCATCTCACCGTATCAGGGCGACCTCCCGGAACGCCGTGATCAGCGGCTTCTCGAGTTGTCCCTGCATGCCCTCGATGGTCGCATAAGCCTGCTCCCGGGGCATCGTGGGCTTGTAGTTGCGATGTTCGATCAGCGCCGAGAAGATGTCCGAGATCGTCAGGATCCGAACGAGGTCGGGTATGCTTTCGGCGCAGAGGCCGTCCGGATATCCGCTGCCATCGAGATACTCGTGATGGTGCCGAATGGCGAAGAGAACTTCCGGCGAGACGCCCGGATCGTTCTTGAGCGCTTCATAGCCGGCGTCGGGATGGGTTTCGACCAGCGCGCGCTCGTGCGGCTCGAGGCGTTCGGGCTTGTCCAGGATCGTGAGCGGAATTGTCGCCTTGCCGATGTCGTGAAACATCGCAGCCATGTAGAGCCGCTCCAGATCCGCGCGTCCCACGCCGAGGCTCAAGCCAAAGTCGACGGTGATGCCGGTGACGAGAAGGCAGTGTTGATAGGTCCCCTCGTGGTGGCGGCGAACCGTCGCGAGCCAATCCGAAAGCCCCTTTTCGGCGATGCTGTCCGCGATGAGACCGCCCGCTCGTTTGGCGCCTTCCAGATCGATCGCCTTGCCGCTGAGGACAGACGCAAATATCGACGCGATCGACGCCGCGCCCGCGGACGCCGCTACCCGTCCCTCGGACAGGGATACGCTCGGAGCATCCGAATGAGGGTCATGGCCGGCGACCACGGACAATAAATGCGTCCGGTCGACATCGCTCGGCAGGACCGTCGTGGCGCCCAAGGCATAAGCCTGTACCGTGGACAGTCGTGACTTGTGATCGATCAGAAAGATCCGCCTGGGGATGCGGCCGAACTGTGTGGAGATCGTCTTCAGGGCGATGATGTTGTCGATGATGCGCAGGTCCACAGCGACCACGACGGCTTCGACACCACTGCCGCCGATGGCGGCGTCGCTCAGCAGCGATGCTTGCAGCCGATAGCGCTTCCCCAGTATGCCGCGCAACGCGGACAACTTGGCCTGGGTGTCGCCAACTAGATGGACGCACATCGGAAAAACCGATCCCCCGTCGCAAACATCCATATCGACGGCAGGGTGCTGAATTTCCGTTAAGGTTGGGCCTCTCCGTAAAGGTCCGGGGTCATGCCAGCATTGGCGAGGCGACGACGTGCGTAGCTTCGGCGGTAATCTGTTCTTTCCGCGCGCGGCGCGCGTTCACAAGACACGACGCGCGACAGCGCGCGGCGCCTTCACGATGGCGAACGCGGGTCGGGAGAAGGCGTCAGGAAAATGCGTTGCCGCTGCGCAATCCGAGCTTCTTGAACACGATCGCAGCCGGGCAGAACCCGGTGAATGCGGCCTGGATCATGTTCAGCCCGGCAAAGGCGGTCAGCAGATACCAGTAGGGATTGACCATGTAGCCCAGCGCGAGGCCGAGCAGGACCACAAATCCTGCGAAGGTGAGAACTGCTTTGTCGACGTTCATGGCATGCTCCTCGAGTTGAATTCGAAATCGGTCACCGTGCGAGTCCGGCCTGCGTCCACGCAACGATTGTCGCGGCATCCATCGCGCCCGCGCTGCGCGCGATCTCCTTGCCCCGTTGCATCAGAAGAAGCGTCGGGATTCCGGTAATCCCGAAGCGCGATGACACTTCGGGGGCGGTGTCGGCGTTGAGCTTCAGCAGCCGAACGTTGGGTTCGAGTTCCCGGGCGGCGCGTTCGAACATCGGCGCCATGGCACGACAGGGACCGCACCAGGGTGCCCAGACGTCGACGAGAACAGGCACGTCGCTGTGGGCGATCTGCCGGCGAAAACCTTCCTCGTCGACTTCGATCGGATGCGCGCTGAAAAACGGCACATGACAGGATGCGCAACGGGCGGCGGCCGCATCCCTTGCCGCGGGCAGCCGGTTGATCTGCCCGCAATGTCCACAGACGATCTGTCGATTCGCACTCATGTTCCAGTCTTGAGGTGTCGGACCTTGGCGATGTTGAGCTTGTCGAGCAGAAACCGCTCGTAGAACGGCTCGCTTTCGCCGCGGCGGATCTTGCGCAGGAAGTATTTTTCGAAGGCGACCTTGGCGTAGTGCACCCATTCGCCCTTTGATGACCAGTTGACGTTGCGCGGCGGGATCTGCGGCTGGGCCAGGAATGCGACGCCGGAGTCGCCGAAATCCGCCAGGCAGATCGCGTTCCAGGTCGGCTGCGCGGTCATCGCCTCGCCGCGCAGCAGCGAGCCGATATTCATGGCGGTCGCGGTGACCATCGATTCGATCATGAAGCCGGTCTTCGGCACGCCGACGGGGACGGGGGTGGCTCCAACCGGCGCGATCGCGACGCACACGCCGATCGCGAACACGTTTGGATAGGTCGGGTTGCGCTGATGCTTGTCGACAATGACGAAGCCGCGGGGATTGGTCAGCTTCTCGATGCCCCTGACGGCGCCGACGCCGCGGAAGGCGGGCAGCATCATCGCATAGGCGAATGGCAGTTCGTGGGTCTTGCGCACCGACCCGTCGTCCGCAATCTCCTCGACCGTCATCTTGCCGGGCGAGACCTCCTTGACCTTCGCGCTCGTGATCCATTTGATGTGCTTCTCGCGCATCTCGCTTTCGAGCAGGCCCTTGGTGTCGCCGACGCCGTCGAGGCCGAGGTGGCCGATATAGGGCTCGGCAGTAACGAACGTCATGGGCACGCGGTCGCGCAGCTTGCGTCGGCGCAGCTCGGTTTCGAGGATGAAGAGGAATTCGTAGGCCGGCCCGAAACAGGATGCGCCCTGCGCCGCGCCGATCACCACCGGTCCGGGGTCGGCGGCGAGCTTTTCGAAGGCCTCCTTGGCGTGCGAGGCGTGATCGACGTGACAGATCGATTGGGTGTGGCCGTCCGGCCCGAGCCCGGGGATCTCGTCGAAGGCGAGTTCAGGCCCGGTTGCGATCACGAGATAGTCGTAAGGAATCGACGTTCCGTCCCTGAGTTCGATGCGGTTTTCGCTCGGCTGCACGCGCTGCGCGCCCTGCGTCAATAGCCGGATGCCCTTTCGCTTCATGACGTCGGCAAGATCGACTTCGATGTCGCTGCGCTCGCGCCAGCCGATTGCCACCCAGGGATTGGAGGGGACGAAATGATAGACCGGTCCTTCGGAAACGACCGTGAGGCGATCGTCCCGCCTCAGCTTGGGCAGCACTTCGTAAGCCATCAGTGTTCCGCTGAGGCCCGCTCCGATAACGACAACTTCCGCCATTCCATCCTCCGCTGTGTGCGTTCCCGTGTCCAGCCCCGCCAGTTGAGCCCTGGCTCCTTGTCGCATGTGTTGACTATATATTCGAATTATCGTATATACGCAAGTATGAAAATAAATAGCGAGATCATGGAAGCCGCGGCCGACCAGGCGAGTGAGCTGTTGAAGGCGCTCTCCAACCGGCACCGGCTGTTGATCATCTGCCAGCTGATCGACGGCGAGCGTTCGGTCGGCGAGCTCGCCGAGTTCCTCGATCTTCGCGATTCCACGGTGTCCCAGCATCTTGCGCTGCTGCGCAAGGATGGTCTGGTAGCGGCGCGGCGCGACGCGCAGACGATCTACTACTCGATCGCGAGCGATCCGGCCCGCGAGGTCTTGAAGACACTCTACCAAGTGTTCTGCGCGCCTTCGAAAGCCGCGAAGACAAAGTCAAAATAGGCTCCATCGGCGCGCAATGCGTTGAGGGAAATCAAGTGCTTTCCCGACTTTTGCTGCGACGTTCGAGGAGATTCTGGCGAGGAAGGTTGCGACAGATGAATTCGACGACGAGATCGTGGACCCATCCGCGCCCGGGATTGCTGGTATCAGGCCTCATCGCGGTCGCGCTGTTGGCGGTCCCGGCAAGGTCGGAATCACTGACAGTTAGAGCCCGGACGGTCGCCGACGAGAAGGCGGTGTTTGCCACCGTTGAGAGCATCAGCGTGGTACCGGCGCGGGGCCGGATCGGCGGCACGATCGTGGAGCTCAACGTCAGGGAAGGCGACCACGTCACCCGCGGTCAGGCCATCGCGGCGATCGGCGACGAGAAGCTCGTGCTGCAATTGCGATCGCTGGACGCACAGATCGAGGCCCTGCAGGCCCAGGCGAACCAGGCGCAGATCGATTTCACGCGGACCGAGGGTCTGGTGGAGCGTGGCACCGTGCCCCGCATCAAGCTCGATGAAACCCACACGGCACTCAACGTCGCCGAAAACGGGCTGCGGGCGAAAACCGCCGAGCGCGCCGTCGTCAACCAGCAGCTCACCGAAGGGCAGGTGCTGGCCCCCGATGAGGGGCGCGTGCTGAAGCGGCTGGTGACGGTGGGATCCGTGGTGCTGCCCGGTGACGCCATTGCCACCGTCGCGCAGCAGAATTTCAAGCTGCGCCTGCGCGTGCCCGAACGTCACGCCATGTTTCTCAAGGCGGGCGACAAGATCCGCGTCGACGGCGCCGAGTTCGGCGGCGAGACCTCGAAATGGGGCGTCATCGATCTGGTCTATCCCCAGATCGAGGATGGGCGGGTGATCGCAGACGCCACCGTCGAGGGGCTCGGGGAGTATTTCGTCGGCGACCGTCTCAGGGTCTGGATTTCCGGCGGGACACGCCAGGCTTTTGTGATCCCGTCGCGCTATGTGAAGACCCGCTTTGGCATTGACTATGTCGAGATCCGGCAAGCCGACCACAGCATCGAGGCGCCGGTGCAGCGCGGCCGCGATCTGCCGTCGCCCGAGCTTTCCGACGGGGTGGAGATCCTGTCCGGCCTTCGCGTCGGCGACCAGCTGGTGCAACCGTGAAGCTTGGCCTGTCTGGACGGCTGACGCAGGCCAGCATCGGCTCGCCGCTGACCCCCTTGTTTCTGCTGGCGGCCCTCGTCGTCGGGATGATCGCGCTTGTCGTCATCCCGCGCGAGGAGGAGCCCCAGATCAGCGTTCCCATGGTCGATATCCGCGTCAATGCCGACGGCTTGCGCGCGCCCGATGCGGTCGAACTCGTGACCAAGCCGCTCGAAGCCATCGTCAAGGCGATCGACGGGGTCGAGCACGTCTATAGCCAGACCGAAGACGACCGCGTGATGGTGACCGCGCGCTTCCTGGTCGGAACCAAGGCCGAAGACGCGATCCTGCGCGTGCACGAGAAGATCCGCGCCAATCTCGATCGTATTCCCGTCGGCATTGCGGAGCCATTGATCGTCGGCCGCGGTATCAACGACGTCGCGGTCACGGTGCTGACGCTGTCGGCGAAACCGGAGGCGGCCGAACGCTGGACCGACAAGGATCTTTACGAACTGGCCGACAAGCTGCGCGCCGAGCTGATGAAGGTCGACAATGTTGGATTGACCTACATCTCGGGTGGCGGAGCGCAGCAGATCAGGGTCGAGCCCGACTCCGAGAAACTGTCGCTGTTCGGTGTCACCTTGCAGCAGCTCGTTGCCAAGGTGAAGGACGCCAACCGCTCGTTCCTGGCCGGGCAGGTGCGCGAGGCTTCCCTGGTGCGCAGCGTCGCGGCCGGCCAGACGCTGTCGGGGATTCCCGACATCGGGCTGTTGCTGATTTCGACGCGGGACGGGCGGCCGGTTTATGTCAAGGACGTGGCCTCGGTCGTGGTCGGCCCGAACACGATCGAGCACCGCGTCTGGAACGATGCGCGGGATGACAAGGGCCGCTGGGCGCGCGCGCCCGCGGTCAGCCTGGCGCTCGCCAAGCGCGCCGGTGCCAACGCGGTCGTGGTGTCCCGGGAGATCGGGCAAAGGCTTGAAGAGCTGAAGTCGCGGCTGATTCCGGTCGACGTTGCGGTCACCGTCACCCGCGACTATGGCGAGACCGCCAACGAGAAGGCCAATGAGCTCTTGTTTCATCTTGGGCTGGCGACGCTCTCGATCGTCGGCCTGATCGCAATCGCGATCGGCTGGCGCGAGGCGCTGGTCACGCTCGTCGTGATCCCGACCACCATCCTGCTCACGCTGTTTGCCGCCAATCTGATGGGCTACACCATCAACCGCGTCAGCCTGTTTGCGCTGATCTTTTCGATCGGCATCCTGGTCGACGATGCCATCGTCGTGGTCGAGAATATCGCGCGCCACTGGGCGATGGGGGATGGCCGGTCCCGCCTGCAGGCCACTATCGAGGCGGTCGCCGAGGTCGGCAATCCGACCGTCGTCGCGACGCTCACCGTGGTGGCGGCGCTGCTGCCGATGCTGTTCGTATCGGGATTGATGGGGCCCTACATGGCGCCGATCCCGGCCAATGCGTCGGCGGCCATGCTGTTCTCGTTCTTCGTCGCGATGGTGGTGGCGCCCTGGCTGATGCTGCGCCTCGCGCCGAAGCAGGGCACCGCGTCCGCGCTTCACGCGGCGCATCATGATGAAGGCTTGCTCGGGCGTGCCTACCGGCGCATCGCCTCCCGCGTCGTCGCCAGCCCGCGCTCGGCCTGGATCTTTCTGCTCTGCGTCGGCGCCGCGACGCTGCTGTCGATGACGCTGTTTGCGACCAAATCCGTGACCGTCAAATTGCTCCCCTTCGACAACAAGTCCGAAATCGCCGTCATGGTCGATCTGCCCGAAGGCGCCAGTCTCGAGGCCACCGAACGCGTGCTGTTCGATGCGGCCGACGTGGCGCGCCAATTGCCGGAGATCGCTTCCGTGCAGTCTTATGCGGGAACGCCGGCGCCCTTCAACTTCAACGGTTTGGTGCGCCACTATTATCTGAGGGAGCGGCCCGAACTCGGCGAGTTGCAGGTCACGTTGGCCGCGCGGGATAATCGCAAGCGGGCGAGCCACGACATCGCGCTCGATCTGCGGCAACGGCTCAAGATCGTCACGGTACCTGCCGGCACCAGCATCAAGGTCGTCGAGGTGCCGCCCGGACCGCCGGTGCTCGCGACGCTGCTCGCCGAGGTCTATGGTCCCGACGCGGCCACGCGCCGCGCGGTGACGGGTGAACTCAAGAAGATCTTTGCCGACGTGCCCTTCATCGTCGACATCGACGATTCCATCGGCGCGCCGCGGCCGCGGCTGCGGCTGTCGATCGATCAGGACCGGCTGGAGTTCTTCGGGGTCGAGCAGCGGGATGTCTACGACACGATTCAGGCGTTGTTCGGCGGGGTCTCGATCGGTTACTCGCATCGCGGCGAGGACCGCAACCCGATCGAGATTGCCGTCAAACTGCCAAAGCGCGATCTGGCCTGGAGCGAGGCGCTGGCCTCGACGCCGGTGCCCGCCAACGCGCTGCCCGGCAGCAAGACGGTGGTCGAACTCGGCCAGGTCGTCAACGCTAGCTTCGAGGACGGCTCGCCGACGATCTTCCGGCGCGACGGCCGGTTCGCCGACATGGTGATGGCGGAACTCGCGGGCCGCTTCGAGGCGCCGCTCTACGGCATGCTCGCAGTCGCCGACCGTGTCGACGCGCATGATTGGGGCAGCCTGCCCAAGCCGGTGATCGGCCTGCACGGGCAGCCGGCCGACGAATCGCATCCCACCATTCTCTGGGACGGCGAGTGGGAGATCACTTATGTGACCTTCCGCGACATGGGCGCGGCGTTCGGCGCCGCGATCCTCGGCATCTACGTGCTGGTGGTCGCCCAATTCGGCAGCTTCCGCCTGCCGCTCGTCATCCTGACGCCGATCCCGCTGACGCTGATCGGAATCCTGATCGGGCACTGGCTGCTCGGCGCGCCGTTCACGGCAACCTCGATGATCGGGTTCATCGCGCTCGCCGGCATCATCGTGCGCAATTCGATCCTGCTGGTCGACTTCATCCGTCACGCCAGCGGACAGGGCAAGGCGTTGCGTGACGTGGTGTTGGAAGCAGGCGCAGTCCGCTTCAAGCCGATCCTGTTGACCGCGCTGGCCGCGATGATCGGCGCTGCGACCATCCTGCTCGATCCGATCTTTCAGGGACTCGCGATCTCGCTCTTGTTCGGGCTCGCCTCGTCGACGCTGCTCACCGTCCTCGTCATCCCGGCGATCTATATCGCGCTGCGATCGCCATCGCCGCATTCTCCGTCAAGCAGTTAAGGAAGACGCACATGGAAAAGAACTATTCCGACATCACCAAACGCATCTCCGGCGACCTGAAGAAGCTGCGTAATGACATCCCCGACACCATGCAGGCGTTCTCGGCGCTGGCGAAGGCCGCGACCCGCGACGGCGCCCTCGACAAGAAGACCAAGGAGCTGATCGCGCTCGCCATCGGCATTGCGACGCGCTGCGATGGCTGCATCGGCTTCCATACCGAGACGCTGGTCCGGCTTGGTGCCACGCGTCAGGAAGTCGAGGAGACGCTCGGCATGGCCGTCTACATGGGCGGCGGTCCGTCGCTGATGTATGCGGCCGACGCGATTTCGGCTTTCGAGCAGTTTCAACAGCAGCTCAACATCGCCGCTTGATGCTCAATCGCTAGATCGGCTCGTAGCTCTCCGAGGCGCAATTGTCCGCAGCATCGACACGCCGCCGGTCGACGATCATGCCGTCCTCGATGGTAATGCGGTAGGTTTGCGGTCCCATGGGCTTGCCCGTGGAAGAGTTCAGCTCTGCCTTGACGCATGCGGTCCAGCCTGGTCCGCGCACGTCGCGGTGAGCCAGGGAAACCTGCACCCCGTGGGGCTGCGAGGTGGGAATGAAGACCGAATCCAGCTTGTCGCGAACCATTTGCTTGACGTCGGGTGGCGGCTCGGGCGGCATCGGGTCGCTCGCCCTGGCCCGCATGAATTCCGGAAGCGGCGAGTGGCTGTCGGCCGCGCACGCAGCAAGCATCAGCGCCGCGCTTCCCATCAGCGCTACATGAACAATCATCCGCCGCATGCGCGAAGTCATCCCCTGCCGGGGTGGAGATTATCCGTGATTGCGGCCAATTGGCGCAGAAAGGCGATCAACAATTGCTGATGAGGGGAAACCTCGCCTGCCGTCGGGGGGCTTCTTGAACCGCGCCGCGCGGCTGGCGACCAATAGACAAGAGCAAAATCCGACAGGAGCGAGAAGCGCGGAGCGCGTCCGTGCGGAAGATCACGCTCAAAACCAACGAAATGAGATCATGATCCGTCGGTCGGATCGCGATCTGGCCGGCCCGCACACGGAGATTCTCCCATGTTTCGCCATGCATTTTGCGCCGCGCTCATCTTGGGCGGGATCGTTGCGGGTTCTCCTGCCGCGCGCGCCGAAAACCGTCTCGCACTTGTGATCGGGCAGTCGGCCTACCGCACCGTCACCGCGCTGCCAAACCCGGCCAACGACGCCAGGGCGATGTCGCAACTGCTGACCGATGCCGGATTCGAAGTGACTGCGGCCGCCGACCTGTCGCAGAAAGACATGAACGACAAGGTCGGCGACTTCGCCGCCAAAATCGCGGCCAAGGGACCGGACACGGTGGCGCTCGTCTTCTATGCCGGCCATGGCCTGCAGATCGACGGCGAAAACTATCTGGTGCCGGTCGACGTTGACCCGAGGCGGGAGGCCGACGTCCCGCTGCAGGCGGTGCGGCTGAACGATGTGCTGAACACGCTGAATTCCGTGCCGAGCAAGATGCGCATCCTGTTGCTCGATGCCTGCCGTAACGATCCGTTCCCTGGCATCAACCAGACGGCCGGCCATGGGCTTGCGCTGGTCAACACCAAGACCGGAGCGCCGGGCACGTTCCTGTCCTATTCGACTTCGCCGGGTGCCGAGGCTGAAGACGGCAACGGCGCGGACAGCCCGTATACCACCGCACTGCTTGCGATCGCCCGCGAGCCGGGTTTGCCGATCGAGGACGCCTTCAAGCGGGTGAGGGTCTCGGTCAACAAGGCCACCGAGGGTCGTCAGACGCCCTGGGAAAGTTCGTCGCTGACCGAGGATTTTGCCTTTGTGTCCGGTCCCGCGGGCGCAAGCGCAGCTGCTCCGAAACCCGCCGCGGCCAAGCGCACCGTCGAGCAATGGCGGCAAGTGTTGCAGGGTAAACCGATTGAGGCCGCCAACGAAGTGACCGTCGCGGACGGGACCGAGGAAGCCTATGAAGCCTTTGTCGCGCTGTTCACGCAGCCGCCGTTCGGACCGCAGGCGCGCGACTGGCTCGATCGCCATCGCCGGATGGTGGCCTGGAACGAAGCCGTGCTGCTCAACACGGTCGCGTCCTATCGTGCATTTCTTGTCAAATATCCCGACAGCGATCTCACCTCGACGGCGCGCAAGCTGATCGATCGGCTGCGTTTTCGGCCGTCTCCGCTCCCGGTGGTCGCGGCTGCGAGCACAACATCGGACGCGGGCGCCACCGCCAATGCGCCGCAGGCCGGGCCGTCGACGCCCAGCCAGCCGACCAACGCCGCGCTCGGCCCGACCTGTCCGTGCACGACGCCTTCGCTGCCGATCAAGAAGGTCGAAACACCGCCGGTCAAGAAAAAGCACGAGCCGGATCCGCCTAGGCGCGCCGGCTCGCACCCGCCACGGCTCCCGGATGGCGATGATGAGGTGGTCGTCGTGCGCCGCCCGCCGCCGGACTATTATCCACCCGGACCCGGATACGGACCCGGCCCGTCAATCGGTATCGGGATAGGAATCGGCGGTGGCGGATTTGGCGGCGGGGGAATCGAGCACGGACCGGTCGGCGTGCCCGGTCGGCGCGGCAATTACTGAGCGCCGGATGCGATCGTGGTCGGATTGATGTCGGATCATGATCTCATCGCTTTGGTTTGAGCATGTTCTCCGCGCAAACATGTTCGGCGGTTGCTAGCTGAGGGAAAACCGCCACGCGGTCTTCCGGATCAAATTTCTAGCGGTTCTAACATTGGCATCACAATCGTAGCCCATTCTCCCCGCTATCCGGCACTATCAGCGTCCGGTCGGAGATAACCAGTTGCAGCGGTCCGGTTGCCGGATAAATTGCACCTGCGACGGCAGCGAGGCGACAGGCGATGAGGATGATGAGGATGGCCGCAACCGCGGCAACGCTGGTGGCGCTGATGGCGTGGCCCGCGCACGCCCAGATGGGAGGCGGCAAACGGAACCGTGACCTCGCGGCGCCCGAGAAGAAGAAGCCGCAAGTGGATGAAAAGGCTTACAAGGCCGCGCTCGAGCGCATTCCGGAACCGAAGGAGAAATTCGACCCCTGGGGCGTGGCGCGCCCTCCGCAACCCGACAAGACAAAGCCGAAATAACCGCAGGCATTGCGAGCGGCGGGAAAATCGGAACATTCTACCTGACAGGGGTTCGGCCGCCGCAGCACAATCAGCTTAGACCGCGCCGAGCGACAGGCTCTGATCAGAACCCGCTTGTCCGCCAGGGGCCGCCGCTCGCGTCAGCGCGGGGCCTTTCGTCACGCCGGCCCAACCATCCATCCCACGCCGGCTGGACAGGGTTGCGGGCCCCCCGTTGGATGAGTGATCTGATCACGGGAGTTTTAAACCATGGGCAACGCTGGGGCCGAGCCGACGAACCCTGACATCCTCTATCGTGCGCTCCGCACTGCGAAGCTGGGCCGGATCTTTGTCCGCGCGATCCGCCATGGTTTCCGGGCGCCCGGATGGCTGTTCGTGGCCGCACTGTTGGCTGCAGGGCCTGCGTTCTCCTGGGAACATTGGGGCGGCGATCGCGGCGGGATGCGGTTCTCGCCGCTCGCCCAGATCACGCCTGGCAATGTCGGCCAGCTCGTCAGGGCCTGGGAGTTCCGTACCGGCGATCTCCAGGCCCGCGCAACTGAGGTCATGAAGCGCACGAAATTCGAGGCGACGCCGTTATTCGTCGAGGACAGTCTGATCTTCTGTTCGCCGTTCAACGAGGTGATCGCGCTCGATCCTGGCACTGGCGCGCAGAAATGGCGCTACGATCCGAAAATCGACACCAACCAGCGTCCCGCCAACCGCTATGTCTGCCGCGGCGTGGCCTACTGGGTCGATGATCGGGCGGCGCAAGGTGCCGTCTGCCGCGCCCGGATTTTCATGGGCACCAATGACGCCCGCATCATCGCGCTCGACGCCCGGACCGGCTTGCCCTGCGCGGATTTCGGCGACAACGGCGAAGTCAGGCCCGAGATCGGCGTGGCGCTGGAATGGCCGGGCGAATTTCAGATCACGTCGGCGCCGGTGGTGAGCCGCGGCGTCGTCGTGGTCGGCTCCTCGATTTCGGACAATCGCCGGGTCGACGCGCCGCTTGGAACCGTGCGCGCCTTCGATGCGCGAACCGGCGTTGCGCGCTGGAGTTTCGACCCGATAATCCACGACGGAATCGAAGCGGGGGCTGCCAATGTCTGGGCGCCGATGTCGGTGGACGAGGAGCGGGGGCTCGTGTTCCTGCCGACATCCTCGCCAAGCCCGGATTTCTGGGGCGGCAAACGGCCCGGCAACAATGACCATGCGGACTCGGTGGTGGCACTGCGCTCCGAGACCGGCGAACTGGTGTGGTCGTTCCAGACCGTCCATCACGACGTCTGGGACTTCGATCTGCCGGCGCAACCGACTTTGGCGCGCATCGACACCGGCGATGGTCAGCGCGATGTCGTGATCCAGCCGACCAAGCTGGGTTTCGTCTTCGTGCTCGACCGCGACACCGGCAAGCCGATCTGGCCAGTGGAGGAGCGCGCAGTGCCGCAAGGCGGGGCCGAAGGCGAGCTGCTTTCGCCGACCCAGCCGTTCCCGACCCACGTGCCGCCGCTGATGCCGCAGCAATTCTCATCCGCCGACGTCTTCAGGTTTCCCTTGATCGGCAACCCGTCCTGCGACGCGCGGCTCTCGCCGCTGCGCAACGAGGGGCTTTTCACGCCGCCATCGACGCAAGGGACCGTAATCTATCCGATGACCGGCGGCGGCGTGAACTGGGGCGGCGCCGCGTTCGATCCCGTCAACCAGATCCTCTATGCCAATACCTCCCACGCCCTGCACATCGTTCAATTGATTCCGCGCGCGCAGACGGAAGGATTCAAGGCCCCGCCGGGACATGATTTCGGGCTGCAGCGCGGCGCACCGTTCGCCATGACCCGCGCGGTGGCGATGTCGCGGCTGGGCCTGTTGTGCAACAAGCCGCCCTGGGGTGAGATGGTCGCCGTCGATCTGAAGGCCGGCAAGATTCTCTGGCATTCAACCGTCGGCACGTCGGAAGACCTCGCGCCGCTCGGCCTCGCCTTCAGCTGGGGTACACCGCTCGTCAACGGGGTCGTGATCACCGCAGGCGGGCTGGTCTTCACCGGAGCGATGGACGCCTATTTGCGCGCCTTCGACGCCCGGAGCGGCGAAGAGCTGTGGCAGGGTCGGCTGCCGGTGCCGGGCGTGGCCAACCCCATGACCTATCTGTGGAAGGACGAGCAATATGTCGTGATCGGCGCGGGCGGCCATTCCGAGGCCGGCACGTCGATCGGTGACAGCGTGGTGGCGTTCCGCCTCGCACGAACAGGTGAAACGCCCTCGCTGTGGTCGCGGACCATCGATCGCCCCGGCGGGCGTTTCGCAAGCGGAGCGCTCGCGGCCTCGATTGCGCTTGCGATGATGGCGACGGCATTTTGGCGCTGGCGCCTCCGGAGGCGGCGGTTGCACCGCACCGTGGGTAGCAGCGCAGCAAACTGATAGGTCCTGATCACACCCAGTCAGCGCTGCCGCACCTGTCTGGTTTGTGCGCTGTTCGAACTGGCTACCCGAAATGGACATTTCGACAGAATCTGAACTCCGTTATCCTTGCCCGGGCTTGGATTTCGCTACGACGAGGTCCGAGGAAACTGGCTCAAGCACTTTTGCTGATGGAGATTTTTCATGAAGACCACCTTTGCGATGTTCTTTCTCGCTGTCCTGGCGGTGCCGTCGGCGCCGGTCAATGCGACCGTTCTCGATCTCTCAACCATGAGCTGCAAGCAGTTCGTCGAAGGCGGCGAGGATGAAATCAAGATGGTGCTGACCTGGTTGGACGGCTGGTACAAGGGGGACGAGGACGAGGCGATCATCGACACCGACGTGTTCGTCGCCAACGCCAAGAAGTTCGGCACCTTCTGCGCCGCCAATCCGACGATCAGCATCGTCAACGCGGCCGAGAAAATCCTCGGCAACTGACGCAGCGGCGGCGGAGAGCGCTTCAATCGCTCTGATCGAAGGCAACGCCGACGTGGTTGGCGTTGCTCCACACCGAGCGGCAGCGGCGCATGAATTGATCGCCGGTAATGACGAGCGTGAAGTCGTCAGGCAGGCCGACGGGGTTGGCCACCTCGATGCGCGCGCCGCTTGTCGACACGTTGCGGACGGTGCAGTCCATTCCACCGCCACCGTGAAACGCCAGCATGCCGTGTTTGAATACCCTGTGCCGGGGCGCTGCCCGTTTCTCGACTATGGTCGCGTCCATCGCCTTGGCTCGCGTTCGGTTGAAATTCAGCCCTGTTTAGCGCGCGCGGGTTGCAGCCCGATAAACGCGCATCGCGCTCCGGCGGCGATCCGATTCATCAACGATTTACGATAAACTTTGCGATAAGCCTCACAGCATCGCGAAGGCGCTCGAGGCGATCGCCACCGGCTTGTTGTCACGCCCGCTCAAAAGCGTGACGCGTCCGAAACTCATGGTGCGCCCGAGCCGCACCACGCGCGCATCGGCGAGCACGTCCGACGAGGTCACCGCGCGCATGAAATGTGTGGTCTGATCGACCGTCGTCATCGGACGGTAACCGCGATTGGCCGCCAGGATCGCAATTACCATCGCGGTGTCGGCAAGCGCCATCAGCGCCTGGCCGCAGACGACACCGCCGTGGCGGCACAACCGCTCCGAAAAAGCCATGCGCAGGACTGCGCCGGGTTGCCAGTCGCTCGCGCCGTCGGATGGCGGGACGTGGTCGATGCTTTCGACCGACAGCCCGAGGTCCCTGACCCAGGGCGCGAACACGTCGCCAAGCACGCGCCGCGCTTCGTCGATGTTGAAGTCTCCGGCTGGTGGTTCCTGCTGCATGAAAGGCGGTTCCCTGAGGTTCGTGTCCCGCCCGCGTAGTACAGATCGCGCTCCGTGGAAAGGAACCTGCCCCCGCGGTGGCTTGAAAGTACCCGGAGCTGGGCCGTATGATCCGCCCTGGAGTGGGGGAATCGATCATGTTGCATCGATGGGCGATGTTGATCGGGGTGGCGACAATCGGCCTGGTCCTCGGCGGCTGCACCAAATGCGGCCCGATCTGGGACGACTGGACGCAGGGGCCGAAATCCTGCAAATCGGATTGGTACTGAGCGAGTGGACAGGGAGTATTCCATGCGCATTCTTCTTCTGGTCGTGATGATTGTGCTGCTGGGTCGACCCGCCTACGCGCAAGAGGGCACGCCGCACGTCAACCTGATGCAGGAGGGGCCCTCGAAAACGCCGGAGGAGAAGGAAGCGGACGAGGCCAGGGAAAAGGCCTACAAGGAGACGCTGAGGAAGATCCCGGACGCCAAGGCCGCGACCGATCCCTGGGGCGGTGTGCGCGGTAGCGACACGCCCAAGGCCGCGGCCAAGGCGTCGACCCCCGCAAAGCCGAAGACCAAGACCGGCAGCAACGCGAATTAGGTCAGCCGCGCGCCAGCGAACTCGCGCGAGGGACTCACGCGCCGCGTGCCTCGGCCCTATATCGATGCCGTGGATGCGAGCGTCGGATTCGGGAGGCGTGCGTGCCTTTGGTTCCGACATTCGCAAGCGAGTCGGAGTTGCGTCATGGTCCGTCGTCCGCGGGATATCGCCGATCGAATGGCTGCGCGGCGCCAGCCGTCGGATGGTTTCTTGCGTGAGACGTTCAAATTGCCGCGCGAACAGGCGAGGCTGGCGGCGCGCAACTTCCTCACGCGCTATCCGAAGGAGGGCTATATGAGTGCGGTTGAAAGCTGGCGCGAACTGCCCACCGGCGATATCGAATTTACCATGCGCCGGCTGCCGAGCTCCGATTAGAGCGTTTTCCAGCGAACCGATACCCACCTCGGATCAATTCCGGTCCAGGCCTTCGCCCGACGGCGTGTCCTCCTCGCCAAGCAACGTTCCGGTTGACCGGTTGATGAAATGAAGCCGGGTACAGGCCTTGCAAATCACGGATTCATAGCTGCTCTGCGGATCGCCTGGCTTGGGTTCCTCAAGCCAGTGCTGCACGTTCAATCCCGTACCGGGACATTTGAAAACGACGTTACCCATGAATGGGGAAGGATAGGGACTGCGGCTGGCCTTGTTCTTGATCTCGATCAAAAACGGCCCGGGGATGGTTGAGCCCGGTTGCCGCAAACGTTCCGTCAATCCAGCGACTCCGCCACGATCCGGATGCGGAAAACCGGCCGTTTGGACTCGTCGAGCAGTTCCATTTGCCACTCGGAGTTTTGCTTGAGCTTGCGGGAGATTCCGGCTGCCATATCGGCGCAGGCGCTGGTCAACGCCTTCCACGCGGCATTGTCATCGGCACATTCCGTTCCCTGTTCGGAGGCGCCGGAAAACCTGCCATTTCGAATGCGGAAAAAATACAGCGGCATCATTGAATCGTCTGCTAGCCGCCCCCGACCGCTGTTCCCGAGGGCAGTGGATGCGTAACGGGTCGCAAGATCAATCCCGGGGAATTACGGTTCGCACCAGGGCCCGTTGCAGTGCAAGATTGATAAGCGGCGGTCTCCTGGTCCGGCGTGCGGTTTCGCCGCGGCGAACCGTGGCCACCGAAACTAACTCACTCGCTCTCGGTGATCCGGATCAGCCCGTCCCCGGTGACGACTGGACCCTTCTCGGTGAGTGCCACATAGCCGAGCGTCACCAGCTTCGCCAGGTGCGCGGGAGGGATGTGGGGATCGGGTGAGGTCACCGCGATCTCGAGCAGCGACGCAAATTCCTCCGGCGTAAGAAGCTTTTGCGTATGGACGGTCATCGCTGAACTCTCTGCATCTGCAGTCGAGACTGGCACCCACCTTCCGAAGTTTGTGAAGAGTGGTCGCCGAGATGGATCACGAACTTCGGAACGTGGGTACTAAACTGCCGCATCTTGACGGTGCGGGCCATACGTAAGTGAACCCCGGACGTGGCAGCGCCGGGGTTCATGTCAACGTCGTAGCTTCCCGCGAAGGTAGTTCGGCAGTGACGGACATATCCTATGACGCGAACGCAAGGCCGCATTGACCAGGATCAAGGCGAACCGTCCGGTGGCCGTGAGTTCCAAACAGCGCGACGAGCGCGTCGCCAAGGTCGCGGCAAGAGCCCTATTCGAACAGCTTCTCCGGCGCGACAGTGATGCGATAGACGATCTCGGAGGAACCGTCGAAGACCTCGAGCACTTGATCGCAGAGGGGGCAGCGGAATTCGCCTGCACCGCCGCTGCGCGAGGCGAGTTCGATCCGGCGGAAGCCGGCATTGCATTGCGGACAGATGACGTCGCCCTTTTTCATGGTGCGACCATGCCCGTAATTGACGACCGTTCCAAGACAGGACGATGCCATCGCAGCTCGTGCGGAACGCGCAAAGAACAGATGGGAACTTTGTTCTTGTCCGGAGAACTACGTATTCGAAACGCGCAAAAAGGTCGAATGCAACCGTTTGCATTAAGGCTCTTGAAGTGATGTTAACCTTCCATATTGGAGATTTCTTCAGCTCCTGAGTTCAAGATTCATCAGAGCGGCGAAGCCCGTCGCAACCAGGAGATGTCGTTTGAACCTGTCCGTCTGCGGCCTTGGTCGCGAGGGCGGTCCGCATCGCAATCGTCGCGGCGATGAACGGGGTCGGTGCGCGATCGCGCAGGTTTTTACCGAGGTCAGCGCCTCGCTGATGTGAAGAATGTTTTTGGGGGGAGGGCACGGGGCTCCGATTTCGGTCGGGGCCCTTGTCTTTCGGCTCGAGGACTGGTGCCCACTTTCCGAAGTCCGCGGAATGAATTTTTGCCGCTTGAAGGTCGCACGAACTTCAGATCAACAGCACTTGCCGGGCGAGTGGCGCAGTGCGCCAAGAGGATGCAGGCAGACGCGGGGGCCGCCCGCGGAAGCGGCCTCCCGGAACGCGTTAATGTCTCCGGCCAGGAAGTTCCCGCGCTTCCTCTTCCGCCAACAGTTTTAGCAGGACTTCACGCTCGGCCTCGGTCGTCATGGAATCGGCAAGCCGTTTCCGGAACAGGGCCAGGTTTTCGAGGTGGATATACCTCTCATACCTCTCCATGTGGTCCTCCATGTCTCGCATCGCGAATCGAATCTTGCCACCAAAAGCCGGACCATGACAGTGGCCGCACGTTATGCGTGCAATAAAAGTTCCGAGGCGAACTGGTCGGGAGGTATCGGGGCGCCGCAATGGCGTCAGTCGAATGCGATGCCGATGCGTTTGTCCTTGCGCCAAACGATGTGGCAGGCCTTGCACAAGCCGTCGCTGGGAATGCAGAGGGTGAAGCGGTCAGGAAACCAGAGCGGGCTGATGATATCCAATGCCGCGCCGGTCGCGGAGATGTTGCGGACCCTGCACGGAACAGCCTCGCCGCTGAACTCGATGGTCCCGGCTTTGAGGACGCGGTGACGCGGAGCTATACGGTCTATGAGCATACGATCGACAATCCAAGTCCGGCCGGCCTGCGGTATCGAGAGCTGTTTCTGCCCGAGAACGACATCGGTCCAGAAGGGATCAAGACGAGAATCGGATCAGAGCATTAATAACCGCCTAACGGCGGTGGGAAGGCGAGCGCTCCGCGTGGGAAAAATCACGGAGCCGGCCAAGGATTGCGGGATTGAGCTGATTCGCCTTAATAAATGCGCCACAGAACGGTTCGGCAAGCCGCCTGGATAGATCGGCGTCTCGAATCGGAAATCCGCGACGCTGCGCAGCATTCTCGTCCCGGTCAGACGATGAAGCGGCTGCGTCAGGCAGCGCAACTCCTGGTCGTAGCAGCAAGAAAAATCCATGCGGCCCTCGACGCCCGAGCGCGGCGGTTGCCGTCCGGTTTGCCGACCCCGGATACCCCTATTCGCCAACTGCCGACGCGGACGGCAGTTCGAATTCCTGAAACACGATGACGACAACCGCCTCGCATTCCTTGCAAAGGAAGAATCCGGATTCGGTCTCGACCGTCGCGCGAGCCAGCTCGCAGGCATCGCAGATTTTGCATCGCGTCAACATCGGCTCATTAGGTCACAAGTGGCATGAACAGGCGAGCCCCCGAAGTCTCCGTCTTTCGCCGAATACCGCGCGGCGCAACGGGCGGCTCGCGGGGCTTCGCCGCGCGTGAATTCGAAAGCGGAGAACCGGTGCGCGCTGGTTCAGGGGATCTGAAGGTGTATGCCTATCAATCTATGATGTTATTGAGAGCGCCGCCGCCCATTGAGGCGGCCAGGGGATCTCCATGAGCCTGCGTCGCAAGCTGTTCGGAGTCTGGTGCGGCTTCACCGTCGTTTGGTGGCTGATTGGTTTTTTCGGCGGCGACGGAACCAGGCTGGTCCTGAAATTCCAGGTCGGGGGATGGCGCGCAGCCGCCGTGCTGCTTGTCATGACCGTCGTGATGGCCGTGGGCATCCCGCTGACGATACTTCTGCTAGGTCGTGCAGCGCTCTGGACTGCGGATCAATTCGGGCGCAGGCGAATGAGGACATGGCCGGATTCAAACTAGGACGCCCGGGACGATACCGACGTCGCCTCCCGATACTGGCCGAAATAGGCGGCTTCTCGATATCGTCCAAGTATCATCGTCCAAGTATCATCGTCCAAGTATCGCGAGAAACGCGTGTGAAGGACACGTCAGAAGGATTTCCGGCCAACAATACGAAGATGGATTTGTAAGTAAGAGGCCGCCAACTGGCGGGAGGAGGAACGATCCCACCAACCGGCTGAAGGCGGGATAGGCAGGCCGGCCGGGAGCCGCTGTGACCGTCATCACCATCCAAATCGGGCCACTACGATTTTCAAATTAGGTCCCTAGGGGCCGAAACAGGCCCAGCCTGCCAAAAGAACATATTGCGAACAGGGAACAAATAGTGTACATACGTTTTGGTCACCGGCCACCACTGCCAAACGTTTGTCCATTCAGCGAATCCCCGCCATAAGGAGTTAATCATGTCCGCTACCGCGCTGCGCATCGTCGAAGGATCCTCCATGGATAAGAGTAAGGCGCTTTCCGCTGCGCTGTCGCAGATCGAACGTCAGTTCGGCAAGGGCTCGGTGATGCGGCTCGGCAAGAACGACCGTTCGATGGATGTCGAGACAATATCCTCTGGCTCGCTCGGGCTCGACATCGCGCTTGGCGTCGGCGGCCTGCCGAAGGGAAGGGTGGTCGAAATCTACGGGCCTGAATCCTCGGGTAAAACCACGCTGGCGCTGCACACGGTGGCCGAGGGTCAGAAGAAGGGCGGCATCTGCGCCTTCATCGACGCCGAACATGCGCTCGATCCGGTCTATGCGCGCAAGCTAGGCGTCAATATCGACGAACTCCTGATCTCGCAGCCCGACACCGGCGAACAGGCGCTGGAAATCTGCGACACTTTGGTGCGGTCCGGCGCGGTCGACGTGCTGGTGGTCGATTCGGTCGCAGCGCTGGTGCCGAAGGCCGAGCTTGAAGGCGAGATGGGCGAATCGTTGCCGGGTCTGCAGGCGCGGCTGATGAGCCAGGCGCTGCGAAAATTGACCGCCTCGATCAACAAGTCCAACACCATGGTGATCTTCATCAACCAGATCCGCATGAAGATCGGCGTGATGTACGGCTCGCCCGAAACCACCACCGGCGGCAATGCCCTGAAATTCTACGCCTCCGTCCGCCTCGACATTCGCCGCATCGGCGCGATCAAGGAACGCGACGAGGTGGTCGGCAACCAGACCCGCGTCAAGGTGGTGAAGAACAAGCTGGCGCCGCCCTTCAAGCAGGTCGAATTCGACATCATGTATGGCGAAGGCGTCTCCAAGATGGGCGAAATTCTCGACCTCGGCGTCAAGGCCGGCATCGTCGAGAAATCCGGCGCCTGGTTCTCCTATGATAGCCAGCGCCTGGGCCAGGGCCGCGAGAACTCCAAGGCGTTCCTCAAGGCCAATCCCGACATGACCGCCAAGATCGAGGCCGCGATCCGCCAGAACTCCGGCCTGATCGCCGAGCAGATTTTGGCCGGCTCCCCCGAGCGCGACGCCGAGGGTGAGGAGCCCGCGGAGGAGTGAGGTTTTTGTCGGCTTCATAGGTCTGACGATCTGAGGTTCGACCTCAGCGGGCGCTGAGGACGTTGAGTCGCCAACGTCTTTGGCGCCGTTTTGTTTGCGCATCGCCGATAACGAACATGACGCGTTTGATTTTGACGGCTGATTCCTCCAGCGCGGGCGGTCTCAAGGAGGCCGGTCGCGCCGACATCGTGATTGCCATTGAGCCGCGGTTCGTCTGGGGACCACCGAAGTCGGAAGCCGAACTCTCCGAGTTTGTAGCAGCGCGAACGACGCACAAGCCGGGTTCGCATTGGCTCGACTATGGATCCTCGCCAAGTATCAAGGAGATCGGCGGCAGAGATCTCGGACTGATCGAGCTGTGCCGACGTTGCGAGACGGTCGAGCTCTGGATGGAAACGGAGCCTAATGCCCAGCTCGTCCTGATCTGGTTGTTGGACTATCTGCGCTCTCGCGCGGAGCCTGCCGCAATCAACAACCTGGTCCTGTGCCACGTGGATGCCAGCCTCGGCGGGGCAACTCCGAAGCAACTCTCCAGGTGGAAGTTTCCGACTGTCGGCATTACGAACGATCATCTCGAAATCGCAACCCTCGCGTGGCAGGCTTACCGGGAGCCGACGCCGCGGGCGTGGTTCAACCTCTTGACCAAGGATCTGAGTATCCTGCCACAGCTCCGACGCTGCGTTGTGGAATTGCTCGAAGAACTTCCGGGGCGCGCAACCGGGCTTGGCGGGTCGGAAATGCGGATACTGGAGCTGATCTCGGCAGGCTACTGGCATCCGTTCGACGTGTTTCCCCATTACACGCAGCGCTTTCAACGCCGCGTGTTTGGCTATTGGGAGGTCGGCACGCTGCTGGAGGCGCTGGCACTTGCTCCGGTGCCGGCCGTGTCCGGCCGTGCGGAATGGCCCTTCGCGATCGAGATGCACGACATGCGGAGCCGCTACGAGCGCTACAAAGCAAGCAGGCTGTCGCTCACGGCACTCGGCAAGGCGATCCTGATACAGGCCGAAGATTTCAGCCGGCACAATCCCATCCATCGCTGGTGGGGAGGCACCGAATTGACCAATGCGCGCCTGTGGCGGTGGGATCCGGTTCTGATCGAGCCCTGACCACAGGATTCTCCGATGTGCAATCGCACATCGGAGTTGGGCGCTATCGGCGCAAGATTGACGCTTGCCGCGCCGATTTTGTCGCAGCCGGCGCCGCGAAATGGCGTTGTCGTTACTCCGCCGCCTGCGCGTAATCCTCCACCGGCGGACAGGAGCAGACCAGATGCCGGTCGCCATACACATTGTCGACGCGGCCGACCGGACACCAGTATTTGTCGGTGCGCGATGATCCGGCCGGGAAGCAGCCTTCCTTGCGGGCGTAAGGCCGCTTCCAGTCGTCGTCGGCGATGTCGTGCACCGTGTGCGGTGCATGCCGCAACGGCGAGTCCTCGACCTTGAAGCGGCCCTGCTCGACTTCCGCGATCTCGCGGCGGATCGCGATCATGGCGTCGCAGAAGCGGTCGAGTTCGGCCTTCGATTCCGATTCGGTCGGCTCGATCATCAGCGTGCCCGGCACCGGAAAGCTCATGGTCGGCGCGTGGAAGCCGTAGTCGATCAGGCGCTTGGCGATGTCGTCGACGGTGACGCCGGCCGCTGCCTTGAGCGGCCTGGGATCGACGATGCATTCGTGGGCGACGCGGCCATTGTGGTTGCGGTAGAGCACCGGGAAATGCGCGTCCAGCCTTGCGGCGATGTAGTTGGCATTGAGGATCGCGATTTCGGTCGCGTGCGCAAGGCCTTCGCCGCCCATCATCAGAATGTAGATGTAGGAGATGGTGAGAATCGAGGCCGAGCCGTAAGGCGCCGCCGCGACCGGCCCGACCGCGGTGGGCGTCTCGGCCGATGCCTCCGCGCCCGACAGCACGGGATGGCCGGGCAGATAGGGCGAAAGATGCGCCTTCACGCCGATCGGTCCCATGCCCGGGCCGCCGCCGCCATGCGGAATGCAGAAGGTCTTGTGCAGATTGAGATGGCTGACGTCGGCGCCGTAATCGCCGGGCCGCGACAGGCCCACCTGCGCATTCAAATTGGCGCCGTCGAGATAGACCTGTCCGCCATGGCCGTGAACGATGTCGCAGATCTCGCGGATCTGTTCCTCGAACACGCCGTGGGTCGAGGGATAGGTGATCATGATTGCGGCAAGATCGCTTGCGTGTGCGTCCGCCTTGGCCTTGAGATCGCCGATGTCGACATTGCCGCCGGCGTCGCAGGCGACCACCACGACCTCCATCCCCGCCATATGCGCCGACGCCGGATTGGTGCCATGGGCGGAGGAGGGGATCAGGCAGACCCGGCGATGGCCTTCGCCGCGGGCAATGTGATAGGCGCGGATCGCGAGCAGGCCGGCATATTCGCCCTGCGCGCCGGAATTCGGCTGCAGCGAGATCGCGTCATAGCCGGTGATGTCGCAGAGCCATCGCTCCAGCCGCGCGAACAGCGCATGATAGCCTTGCGCCTGGTCGCGCGGCGCGAACGGATGCAGCGTGGCGAATTCCGGCCAGGTCAGCGGCACCATTTCGGTCGTGGCGTTGAGCTTCATGGTGCAGGAGCCGAGCGGGATCATGGCGCGGTCGAGCGCGAGGTCGCGATCACTGAGCTTGCGCATATAGCGCAGCATCTCGGTCTCCGAGCGGTGCGCATGAAACACCGGATGAGTGAGGAAGCGGCTGGTGCGCTTGAGTTCCGACGGCAGCGCCTCGCGCGCGCCCGCCTCGATTTCGGCATAAGACAGCTTGCCGCCGAAGGCGCGCCAGACCGCCTCGACGATCGAAGGCGTCGTGGTCTCGTCGAGCGCAATGCGCAGGGTACGCTCGCCGCTTCCCAGATTGATATCCGCGCCTTGCGCCCGCGCCATGATCTGCTCGCGCCTGGTGCCGACCTCGACGGTCACGGTATCGAAGAAGGCATCGCTTGACGGGTTGAAGCCGAGTTTGCGCAATCCGGCCGCCAGCACGGCCGCGCGCCGATGCACGGCGCGCGCGATCGCGGCAAGCCCCTCGGGGCCGTGATAGACCGCATACATCGAGGCCATCACGGCGAGCAGCACCTGCGCGGTGCAGATATTGGAGGTCGCCTTTTCGCGGCGGATATGCTGCTCGCGGGTCTGCAGCGCCAGCCGATACGCCGGCTGGCCACGCGAATCCACAGAGAGCCCGACGATGCGGCCGGGCAGCGAGCGCTTCAGCGCATCGCTTACCGCCATATAGGCCGCGTGCGGGCCGCCATATCCCATCGGCACGCCGAAACGCTGCGCCGAACCGATGGCGACATCGGCACCGAGATCGCCGGGCGAGGCGAGCAGGGTGAGTGCCAGGAGATCGGCCGCAACGATTGCCAGCGCCCCCTTGGCGTGCAGCGACGCGATCGCCGGGCGGAGGTCGCGCACCGCGCCTGACGTATCAGGGTATTGCAGGAGGCCGCCGAACACATCGGCCTTGTCCAGCTCTGTGAACGGGTCGCCGACGATCACGGTCCAGCCCAAGGGTTCGGCGCGGGTGCGCAGCACTGCAAGCGTCTGCGGATGCACGCCATGGTCGACAAAGAAGGATTTGCGCTTGCCCTGCGCGCTACGCTCGGCGAGCGCCATGGCTTCGGCCGCCGCGGTTGCTTCGTCGAGCAGCGAGGCATTGGCGATGTCGAGCCCGGTGAGATCAGAGATCATGGTCTGGAAGTTGAACAGCGCCTCCAGCCGTCCCTGGCTGATTTCCGGCTGATAGGGCGTATAGGCGGTGTACCAGGCCGGATTTTCCAGGATGTTGCGCTGGATCACCGCCGGCAGGATGGTGGCGGAATAGCCCTGACCGATCAGAGAGGTGAAGGACCGGTTCTGCGCGGCGATGTCGCGCATATGCGCCATTGCCTCAGTCTCGCTCAAAGCTGTGCCGAGATCGAGCGGCCTCTCCTGCAGGATCGACGCGGGCAGGGTCTCGCCCATCAGGGCACCGAGGCTCCTTGCGCCGACCGTCTCCAGCATCGCCTGCACATCGCGGGGCGAGGGGCCGATGTGGCGGCGGACGAAGGTGGTGGCAGGCTCGGCGACGGGTGTGAAAGGCGCGTTCATGGAATTTTCCTCTTTTTTCGCTGTCATGCTCCGCGAAAGCGGGGCATCCAGTACGCCGGGAAATCGGCGATTGAGCCGAAAGACCGCGGCGTACTCGGTCGCCAGGTCAAGCCGGGCGATGATAGTGAGACCGCCGGTCCAAATTGCGTCATCATCTCACGCGGTATGGGCCTTGTAGGCCGCCTCATCCATCAGGCTGCCGAGTTCGCTCTTGTCTGCGATCTTCAGCTTGAAGAACCAGGCCTTGCCGGCGGCGTCGGAATTGACCATCGCGGGCTCGGCCGTGATCGCCTCGTTCACCTCGATCACGTCGCCCGAGATCGGCGCATAGACGTCGGAGGCGGCTTTCACCGATTCCACCACGGCGGCGGCTTCCGCCTTCTTCAGGGAACGGCCGACCTTCGGCAGTTCCACGAACACCACGTCGCCAAGCTGCGACTGTGCGTAGTCGGTAATGCCGATGGTTGCGACATCGTCCTCGATGCGCAGCCATTCATGGTCGGAGGTGAACAGCGTGGTCATGATGATCCTTTATCTCTTGCCTTCAGCGTTTGTAGGTGTTGGGAACAAAGGGCGTGGCGGCGACGCGGCACGGCAGGCGCTGGCCGCGGACCTCCGCGAATACCCGCGTGCCGGGTGCGGCGAGGCTTGAGGGCAGATAGCCCATGGCGACCGGTGCATTCAGGCTCGGCCCGAAGCCGCCCGAGGTGACCTTGCCGATGGACTCGCTGGAGGCTTCGTCGGCGAACAGGGCCGCACCCTCTCGCACCGGTGCGCGGCCCTCGGGTCTCAAGCCGACGCGACGGCGCGGCGCGCCGGCTGCGAACTGTTCGAGAATGCCGCTCGCCCCGGGGAAGCCGCCGGCCCGCGCGCCGCCCCGGCGCCGGCTCTTCTGCACCGACCATTCCAGCGCCGCCTCGACCGGCGTCGTCGTCAAGTCGATGTCGTGGCCGTAGAGGCAAAGCCCGGCCTCGAGCCGCAGACTGTCCCGCGCGCCGAGCCCGATCGGCAGCACGTCGCTGTCCGCGAGCAGGTCCTTCGCGAGCGCTTCGGCATGTTCTGCCGGAACCGAGAGTTCAAAGCCGTCCTCGCCGGTATAGCCGGAACGCGAGACGAAACAGGCAATGCCGGCGACGCGGTGCGGGCCGGCATCCATGAACCGCATCGCCGGCGCCTCTGCATAAAATCTCGCCAGCACGGATTCCGCTTTCGGACCCTGCAACGCGATCAGCGCACGATCCGTAAGCGGCTCGATGACACAGGTCTCCGAGAGGTGCTGGCGCAGATGTACTTCGTCGGCGGCCTTGCAGGCGGCATTGACCACAAGGAACAGATGGTCGCCGAAATTCGCCACCATCAGGTCGTCGAGAATGCCGCCGGCCTCGTCGGTGAACTGCGCATAGCGCTGGCGTCCCGGGGCAATGGCGACGATGTCCTGCGGAACCAGCCGTTCCAGCGCAAGCGCTGCGTCCTCGACACGGCCGGATTTTGCGCGGAGCTTAATCTGGCCCATATGCGAGACGTCGAACAGGCCGGCAGACCCCCGGGTATGCAGGTGCTCCCGGAGCACGCCGGTCGCATACTGCACCGGCATCTCATAGCCCGCGAACGGCACCAACTTGCCGCCCAAGGCGACATGCAGTCCGTGCAGCGGTGTGCGGTTCAGGGGGGTAACGTCGTCGCGCACAAGCATCATAGGGCCCTCGCGGTCTTTTCGGGGAGGATTCCCCGTCAAAACCCGCTAAAGCCCCATCTGTCGCTTTGCCTGAGAGTATTATCCCGTCGGCGGACACCGTCCGGACCGCTGGCCCGTCAGTGTCTCTTTCCAGATGCTAGTCCGATCACGCGGTCCGTTTGCCTGAGAGTTTCCGGGGCGGTTGCTCCTTCGGCGCCGGCGCAAAGGCCGATCTCTCCCGACGTGACGTCTTCCAGGAGACAGGGAAACACGACCGCGCCAAGTCTGTCAACGCGCCTGCAGCATCAATCAACGGCTCTTCGAATGATCGTTAAGCGCGTGCGGCAAGTCCATGATCCGGCTGCACAGTTTCTGGACACCGCAGGTCCCCTTGTCTAAAAGCATCTCGCAAACTCCCGGTATTTTTCCGTGATTGGATGAACATGAGCGGCGTCAACGAGATCAGGTCGACCTTTCTGGACTTCTTTGCCAAGAACGGCCACGAGATCGTGCCGTCCTCGCCGCTGGTGCCGCGCAACGACCCGACATTGATGTTCACCAATGCCGGCATGGTGCAGTTCAAGAACGTGTTTACCGGGGTCGAGAAGCGGCCCTATCAGCGCGCCACCACGTCGCAGAAATGCGTGCGTGCGGGCGGCAAGCACAACGATCTCGACAATGTCGGCTATACCGCCCGTCATCACACCTTCTTCGAGATGCTCGGCAATTTCTCGTTCGGCGACTACTTCAAGGATCGCGCGATCGAGCTCGCCTGGAACCTTGTGACGAAGGAATTCGGCCTGCCGAAGGACAAGCTCACCGCGACCGTCTATGTCGATGATGACGAAGCTTACGACCTCTGGAAGAAGATCGCGGGCCTTCCGGAGTCGCGCATCATCCGCATCGCGGGTTCCGACAATTTCTGGCAGATGGGCGACACCGGCCCCTGCGGGCCGTGTTCGGAAATCTTCTACGACCATGGCGACAAGATCTGGGGCGGACCGCCGGGCTCGCTGGAAGCCGACGGCGACCGCTTCATCGAGATCTGGAATCTCGTGTTCATGCAATATGAGCAGCTGCCGGATGGCAGCCGCCTCAATCTGCCGAAGCCCTCGATCGATACCGGCATGGGGCTGGAGCGAACCGCCGCGGTGCTGCAGGGCCAGCACAACAATTACGATATCGATCTGTTCGTCGCGCTGATCCGGACGATTTCGGAATTGACCGGCGCCGATCCGCAAGGCGAGCAGAAAGCCTCGCTGCGGGTGATCGCCGACCATCTGCGCGCCGCGTCCTTCCTGATCTCCGATGGCGTGCTGCCTTCCAACGAGGGCCGCGGCTATGTGCTGCGCCGGATCATGCGGCGCGCGATGCGCCATGCGCAGCTGTTGGGCTCGCGCGATCCCCTGATGCATCGGCTGGTCTGGGCACTGGTGCGCGAGATGGGCCAGGCCTATCCGGAGCTGGTGCGCGCGGAGAAGCTGATCGAGGAGACGCTGCGGCTGGAAGAAACCAGGTTTCGCAAGACCCTGGAGCGCGGCCTTGCCATTCTCGACGAGAAGAGCGCCGGCTTGAAGAAGGGCGACATGTTCGACGGCGATACCGCCTTCACGCTTTACGACACCTACGGCTTCCCGCTCGATCTGACCCAGGACGCGTTGAAATCGCGCGGCATCAGCGTCGACCAGGCCTCCTTTACCGACGCCATGGACCGCCAGCGCGAGAAGGCGCGTGCCGCCTGGGCGGGGTCCGGCGATACCGCGACCGAGAGCATCTGGTTTCCCTTGCGCGAGAAGCTCGGCGCCACCGAGTTTCTCGGCTACGAGACCGAGACCGCGGAGGGCGCCATCGTCGCGCTGGTGAAGGACGGCAAGGAAGTCGACAGCTTCAAGGCCGGCGACAGCGGCGCGATCGTCCTCAACCAGACGCCGTTCTATGCGGAGTCGGGTGGCCAGGTCGGCGACACCGGACTCATGCTGGGAGAGGGCGTCAGGTTCCGTGTCACCGACACGCAGAAGAAGGCCGGCGATCTCTTCGTGCATCTCGGCACCGTCGAGCAGGGCACGCTGAAGACAGGCACGGCGCTGCAGCTCGAAGTCGATCACACCAGGCGCTCCTCGATCCGCGCGCATCATTCCGCCACCCACCTGCTGCACGAGGCGTTGCGGCAGGTGCTCGGCGACCATATCGCGCAGCGCGGCTCGCTGGTGGCGCCGGATCGCCTGCGCTTCGACTTCGCGCACCCCAAACCGATCACGCCGGAGGAACTCGCCCGCGTCGAGGACATCGCCAACGAGGTGGTGCTGGAGAATGACGAAGTCACCACCCGCCTGATGGCGCTGGATGACGCCCGTGATGCCGGCGCCCGGGCGCTGTTCGGCGAGAAATATGGCGACGAAGTCCGCGTGGTCTCGATGGGCAGGAACGCGCGCGAGCACGGGCAGAACGCGATGGGCTGGTCGGTCGAACTGTGCGGCGGCACCCATGTGCGCCGCACCGGCGATATCGGCCTGATCTCGGTGACCGGCGAAGGCGCGGTGTCCTCAGGCGTCCGCCGCATCGAGGCGCTGACCGGGCGGCACGCGCGCAAGCACGCCAACGACACCATGGCGCTGGCGAAGAGCGCTGCGGCGGAACTGCGAACCTCGCTCGAGGACCTGCCGGCGCGCATCGCCTCGGTGATGGAGGAGCGCAAGAAACTCGAGCGCGAGCTCGGCGAGGCCCGCAAGAAGCTCGCGATGGGTGGCGGGGCCGTGAACGGATCGGCGACAGGCGCCGGCGTGCGCGAAGTCGGCGGCATCAAATTATTGGCCCGCGTCGTCGAAGGCATCGAGATGAAGGATCTCAAGAGCCTCGCCGATGACGGCAAAAAACAACTCGGCTCCGGTGTGGTCGCCATCGTCGGCGTCACCGGCGACGGCAAGGCCGGCGTCGTGGTCGGCGTCACCGCCGATCTCACCGCGCGCTTCAACGCGGTCGATCTGGTCAAGGTCGCCTCCGAGGCGCTCGGTGGCAAGGGCGGCGGCGGCCGGCCTGATATGGCGCAGGCCGGCGGGCCCGATGGAGCCAAGGCTGATGTGGCGCTCAAGGCGATCGAAAAAGCGATGGGCGGGAGCTGACGCGGCGACTGCCGTGGCGGTTGCCTCCCACGCCGGCAAGCCGAACGACCCGGACCTCCGGGATCGCCTCTACGAACTGCTGGAACATGATCACCTGCCGCATACGGTCGGCTCGCGCTTCGTCCAGTTGATCGTCTTCGTCATCACCATCGACGTGATGGCGGTGGTGCTGGCCTCGGTTCCGGATTTTGATACGCGTTTTGGCACGCTCCTCATCGCCATCGAGATCGGCGCGCTGATGGCTTTTGCGCTGGAATATCTCGCACGGCTCTGGAGCGTGGCCGGGCACTCCCCGCGTCACCTGTCGCCGGCACGGGACCGGCTGGAATATGCGCTGTCGAGCCTGGGTGTCATCGATCTCATCGCCTTTCTGCCGGCAGCGATCGCGCTGGCCGCGGGCAGCCGCGCGATGCAGGCGCTGTGCATCGTGCTGCCGTTCTTCAAGCTGGTGCGCTATTCGCCGGCGATGCGGTCTCTGCTCGCGGCGGTCCAGGCCGAGCGGCGCACGTTGGTCGGTTGTCTGGTGATTCTGACCGGCGCGGTGCTGCTGTTCGCCTCGCTGCTCTACGCTATCGAGCGCGACGTCCAGCCCGAGAAGTTCGGCACCATTCCGCAGGCAATGTGGTGGGCGATCGTGACGCTGGGCACCGTCGGCTACGGCGATGTCGTTCCGGTGACGCCGCTCGGCAAGGCGGTTTCGGTTTTTGCCATCATCTGGGGCTTTGCGATGATCGCGTTGCCGGTCGCGATCATCTCGACCGCCTTTGCCCAGGAGGTGAAGCGGCGCGATTTTGTCGTGACGTGGGGCATGCTGGCCAAGGTGCCGCTGTTTGCGCACCTCTCCGCGGTGGAGATCGCCGATATCATGGGGCTGTTGCGTGCCCGAACCGTCGAACCCGACGAAGTTCTGGTCCGGCGCGGCGATGTTGCCTCGTCGATGTATTTCATCACCACCGGCGAGGTCGAGATCGAACTGCCGCATCAGCATGTCCGGCTTTCCGACGGCACCTTCTTCGGCGAAATCGCGCTGCTGCACCGAACCAAGCGCAGCGGCACGGTCACGGCAACGCGCAGGACGCGGCTGTTGGTCCTGGATGCGGAGGATTTCCACGCGCTGATCGCGCGCATGCCGGCGCTGGCGGCGCATGTGCGTACGACCGCGAAAGCGCGGCTGGCGGATTCCGGCGACCTCGCCGCGGTCGAACTCGATCAGGCCGAGCACGACGACCAGCCGCCGGACGAATGATGGAAGCGGATTATTCCTGATCCAGGACCGGCGCGACGATCTCGCGCGGCTCGCAGATTCAACTACGTCGCTCAACAGCGCCGCCTTTCAAACAACACGTCCTTCAAACAATACTTGGCGATCCCGCGGTGCCATCCGCGCCCGAGCTTGGCCAGAAATCTCATCGCCCTTTGAAAAGAGGGCGCGGGGAATGCCGGATGCCCAATGCACCCGCAGCCTCGCGCGCGCTGAGGTAGTTGAGTATGCGCGCGAGTATTCACAGCGGAGGCACCGGAAACATCCGGCATTCCCCACGCAATGGTTTTACGGCTTATAGCGCGCTCTCCCGGGCGACGAATTCCTTTTGCCACCGTCGCCACGCGGATTGAATGACACGCGAATCACAATTGAGGAAGGCAGGATCGTT
>Ga0307508_10000730_pt1 | contig 39023 bp, 40 predicted proteins | sample 9_EM_MG_FD_203089 | JGI IMG/M metagenome (GOLD analysis project Ga0307508, IMG submission 203089) | Populus trichocarpa ectomycorrhiza microbial communities from riparian zone in the Pacific Northwest, United States - 9_EM | ecosystem: Host-associated > Plants > Roots > Unclassified | place... | reverse complement strand
TGCTCGCCGACCTGCGCCGGGCCGGCGTGGTCCGAGCCCAGCGCGGCGCCGAGGGCGGCTACACGCTGTCGCAGGCTCCACGCGATGTGACGATCGGCCAGATCCTGCGCGCGGTGGACGGTCCGCTCGCCGGCGTACGCGGTCTGCGGCCGGAGGAGACCCGCTATGAGGGCGCCGCCGAAAATCTGCCTAACCTCTGGGTGGCGGTGCGCGCCGCCGTCCGCGAGGTGGTCGACGAGGTGAGCCTGGCCGAGCTGATCAGCGGCCGGATGCCCGCGCACGTCCGCAAGCTCACGACCCGGCCCGACGCGTGGCTCCCCCGCTGAGAGCGGCGTTTGTGGATTGACGGAATCGGGCATCGGCAGGCCATCCGACGAACCCTGGAGAAGGGACGTACCCGATGGCCCTCATCTTCCGTAAACGCAAGAGGTTCGGGCCGCTGATCCTGAACTTCACCGAGCACGGCTTCTCGTCGTGGAGTATCAAGATCGGCCGCTGGTCGTGGAACTCACGGACCCGCGCAAACCGCGTCGACCTGCCCGGCCCGCTGTCCTGGAGGAAGAACAAGTCGACTAGGAAACGCTGACCACGACGTCCCCGCCGAGCCGTCCGTGCGACGGCTCGCGGGCGACCGTCCCGGCGTCGACCAGCGCGTGCAGCACCCGCGTCGCGTCGGCCGCGCGGTAGACGGTCTCGGTCAGCGCGAACGTGCGCAACTCGGTCACCGTCGCCGACCCGACCCGCCCGAGGTGGGCCAACAGCTCGCGGCGAAGCGGACCCGGGTGCGGGTTCAGCGAGATGTCGATGAGGTGGCGGTCCGGGTCGCCGGGGTCGCGGTAGCGCACCCCCGCGAACTCGTCGACGGCCCACAGCGCATCCTTGAACCCCTCCAGACTCTTGCCCGACGTCGTGCCGAAGGCCAGCAGTTCCCCAGGCGCCTCCCCGGTGGCCAGCTCGACCGCGGTGAACAGCGGCCAACCCGCCCGATATGCCGCGATCTGCACGCCCGGGGCGAGGACCAGCAGGACCTCCGCCGGCTTCCCGGCGGTCAGCGCGGCGACGGTGGCCGGGGCGGGCGGCTCGCTCGCGCGCGCCGCGTCCAGATAACCCAGCAGCGGTACGCCCGCGGCGCCCGCCGCCTTGAGCGCGACCGGCAGTCGCGCGTCCGTGCCGCCCGAGACGGTGTGCACCGACAGGCCCGCGGCCTCGCCCGCCTCCCGCTGCACGGCTGCTAGCCGGCCGGCGATCGGAGCGACGTCGTCACCCACCGCGATCATCGACAGCTCGCGACCGCGTACGAGATCGGGCTGGTCCGCCAGGACCCGCACCGCCGCCTCGGCGGCCGCTCCCCCGTCGGCCTCGGCATATCCGTGCACGTAGGCGGCCCGCCGGCCCCGGTGCAGCGCGGACCTGGCCCACCCCTCAAGATGCCGGACTAGCAGCTCACGCTTCACCGCGGAGATGGGTTCATGGGACATAACCCGAGTTCTACAGTGTCCGAGTTGCGAAGACCAGGGGCGGGTCCGCGCTCACGGGGTTGTACCTAGGGTGGTCAGACGAGCACTATGGGGCATGTGCCCCCACCGCTTGCCGAACTTACCGCGCACGCGCAGACGCTGACGTCAGCCGGCGACCTCGTGGGCGCCCGGCGCGTGCTGGCCACCGTGCTCAACCCTGCCGACGCGGCCGATCCCCGCGCGGCCACGGCCGATCTGGCGGTCGCCGCCGCGCTGCACGCCCGCATCCTGATCTCGCTCGGCGACCCGCAGGCGGCCCGCACCTGGGCCGGCTTCGCGCACGCGGCCGAGAAACGGCTGCACGGGCCGCACGACGAGCGCACGGTCACCGCTGCCGCCACGCACGCCGCGGTGCTGCAGCGGGTCGGCCACCACGCTCAGGCCGCCCAGATCTACCACGAGCTCGCCAGCGACCTGGCCCAGATGGACGGCCCCGACGCGCCCCGGGTGCTCGCCGCCGAGGCCGACCTGGCCACGGCCGAGCACGCGGCCGGCCACTGCGCCTCCGCGCGGTCCCGGCTCGCCGAAGCCTGGCGGCGCCACCAACTGCGCCACGGCGACGCGGCGCCGGCGGGCATCAAGATGCTGGCCCGACTCGGCGCGATGGAGCGCGAGTGCGGCCGGGACGCCGAGTCACGCGAGCACCTCGCGCTGGCCCAGGAGTTGTGCGCGCGCTACCTGCCCGCCGATCACCCGCTGGTGCGCCAGGTGACGGCCCTGGCCACCGCACCCGCCGGCGGCCGGCACACGTGCGCCCAGGTGGCACAGTCGGCCGGCCTGGCGGGAGCACGCGGCCCGACCCCGGCGCCCGGGGTCACCACGCTGGGCGCGCCCGGCGTCATGCCGGTGGGCGCTCCGGGCGGCCGGACGTTGCCGTTCCCGCGCCGGCCCGCGGTGCCCGACCCGGCCGAGGCCGACGAGTTCCCGCCCGACGCCGACCAGCCACCGCCCGACAACCGGCCGACCGATCCCAACGGCTCGGTCTACCAGCAGCCGCTCTACCTCGCCGACGTGCACCAGGCGCCCGGCGACCTGACCGGCCGGCACGCCCGGGCCGACACCCCGCCGCCGCTGCCCGGCCAGCGGGTCCCCGATTACGGGCCGGACGGCCGGCCCCAGCCGGTCGGCATGGCGGCGGCAAGCACGCGTACGCTCCCGCCGAACTCGGTGCGCCGCCGGCCCGTACCGGTGGAGGAGCCCGACCGCCCCCGCTCCCGGCAGCCCTTCATCCTGGCCGCCGTGCTCGTTGCCGGGGTGGCCGCGGCGGCGGCCGTGGTGATCCTGACCCTGCCGCAGGCGAACGGCGCGGTCGGCCCCACGGCCCCGGTGACCGCCGGACCCACCGCGTCGGCCGCGCCCTCCGCCGCCGGCTCGAAGCCGGGCGTCACCACCGCGCCGGCCGTGCCGGGCGCGCCGCAGGAGGTCAAGCTCCGCGACAACCACGACAGCGTGATGCTGACCTGGGGTTATCCGAAGGGTTCCGAGGGGCCCGTGCTGGTCTCCGGCGGGCGCGCCGGGCAGGAGCAGCGGGTGTTCCAGCAGTTGCCGGCCGGTACGAACAACTACGTGGTCTATGGGCTGAACAACACGCAGAACTACTGCTTCACGGTCTCGATCGCCTACTCCACCGACCGGATCGCCGACTCCCCGGCGATCTGCACGAGGCGTTAGCAACTTGGCCGCAACCGGGCGGGACCCCGCGCACAACCACGGGCTCGAGAACGGCGACGAGCCGGCCGCCCGCGCCCTGGTCGAGCAGATGCGCGAGGTAGAGGCCCGCAGCGGACGCCCGCTGGCGGCGAACGAGCTGGACACCGTGGCCCGGGTCGCGATGATGAGCGGCCGGTTCGACCTGGTCGAGTCCACCCTCGGCGGCGTGCTGGCCGAGCGGATCCTCGGCCACGAGAGCGACGCGGTCGCCGAGTGCCTGCTCACCCTGGCCGAGGCTCGCCGCCTCGACGGCCGCTTCCTGGCGGCGCAGAACGCCCTGGACCGGGCGGCCCGCGAGTGCGACGAGCGCGAGCAGGCCCGGGTGCGGGCCCGGTCGCGGCAGGAGCAGGCGGCCCTGTACGCGGCCACCGGGCGCTTCGCCGAGGCGTAGGAGGAGCACCGCGCCTTCCACGCCGCAACGACCGCTCTGCACAACTCGCAGCGCGACGCCCGGGCCCGGGCGCTGCAGGCGGGACCGGGTGATCACCGACCTGCCGTCCGCCTGAGCCACCCGCCGGCCGCCCGGCGACGACCTGGCCGACGAACTCGTGACCGCCCCGGCCGGGAGCTTGGCGTTCAGAGAATTCCGGCGTCGACGGCCAGCTTGACGGCCAGGCCCAGGCCGGCGAGTCCGATCGCGATCCGCAGCGGGCCGGCCGGCAGCCGCCGCACCGCCGACGGCCCCAGCCAGCCGCCGACCAGCGAGCCCGAGGCGAGCGCCAGCGCCGCGAACCAGTGCACCGGACCGACGACCGCGAAGACCGTCGCGGCCACCACGTTGGCCGCGCCCGCGATCACGGTCTTCGCCGCGCTCACCCGGGCCAGCGACTGCTGCGAAATCGCCGACAGGATCGCCAGCAGGATCACTCCGGCGGCGGCGCCGAAATAGCCGGCGTAGACGGCGACGAGAAAGACGCCGGCGGTCGCGGCGCCGCCGGCGCCCTCCTCGCGCCGGTCGCCAGCGGCGACTTCCGTATGCCGGTCGCCGGCGGCGACTTCCATGTGCCGGTCGCCGGCGGCGACTTCCATGTGCCGGGCGCCGGCGGTCGCGGCGGCGTCCGCGTGCCGGGCGCCGGCGAGCCGCCGGAGCCGCGGGCCGAGCAGCAGGGCGACCGACGCACCGCCGATCAGCCACGGCACGACCAGCTCGAACACGCCCGGCGGGCTGGTCAGCAGCAACGCGGCGCCGCAGGCTCCGCCGAGCAGGGCGACGGCGCAGAGTCGCCGGAGGCGCGGGCCCTGCCCCTGCAACTCCGGCCGCGAGCCGGCGGCCGCACCGGCGGTCGTGGCCACCAGCGCCACGGTGTTGGTCACGTTGGCCGCCGTCGGCGGCAGGCCGGCCAGCAGCAGCGCCGGATAGGAGACCAGCGACGCCAGGCCGCCGATAGTCGCCAGGAGGCCGGCGAGCACACCCGCCACCACCAGCAGCAACGCCGATCCGGCGGTCAACGGCGACTCACCGGCACACCTTAAGTCCTCCCGTGCCGGCTGACCACCGGCCCCGGAGGCCTACGGACCGTGCAGGAGGCGGGCGGCGGCGGACAGCCCGCCACCCGCCGCGGTCGACGGTCCGGCCCGGTCGCCGTCGGACCGGTTACCCGGCGCGGCCGGTTCGTCGACCGCTCACGCGCTGTCGGGGTCGCTCGCCGGCTGCGGCACGCAGAGCAGCAGCGCTCGCGGCCGGACGCCGATCGTCATGGACCGGCCCGGGTCGATCAGGTCGCCGTCGAGCTGGCGCGGCTCCACCCGGGCGCTGTAGATCTCGATCCGCTCGGCGGTGTAGGTCTCCATCAGCGGCACCCGTTCCCGCCGCATGAGCACCGCCCAGCCCAGCGACGCCCAGTGCGCCAGGCTGGTCGGGCTCAACACCGCCACGTCCAGCCGGCCGTCGTCCGGCTGGGCCTTGCTGAGCAGCTGTACGCCGCCCTGCAGGCGCCCCACGTTGCCGACGATGACCGTCCGCGGGCGCCGCCGCATCGGCGCGCCGCCGTCCAGCACGATCCGGACGCGCATCGGCCGGTAGCGCAGGTGCCGGACGGCGCCGCCGACGTACGCGAGCCAGCCCAGGTGCTTCTTCGCCAGGTCCGATGTGCCCTCGATCATCTTCGCGTCGAAGCCCATCCCGGCCATCACCGCGAAGCACTGGTCCTCCACCCGTCCCACGTCGATCCACCGGCGGCCGCCCTCCAGGGCCACCCGGACGCCGGTTGCGGCGTCGCCGGAGAGGCCGAGGTTGACCGCGAGCAGATTGCCGGTGCCGGCGGGCAGCACGGCCATCGCCACCTCGGAGCCGACCAGGGCGTTGACCACTGCCATCACGGTCCCGTCGCCGCCGTAGACGAAGATCAGCTCGGCTCCGTCGCGTACCGCCTGCTCCGCCTGGCCCCGCCCCGGGTCCTCCGGGGTGGTCTCGTGCCAGGCCGGCGCCGGCCAGCCGGCGCTCGCCAGCCCCTCGCCGATCGTGCGGCGCAGCAGGTCCTGATCGGACACCTTGACGGGGTTCACCACGACCGCGCTGCGGGGTCCAGTCACGCCGCCAGTCTGCCGGAACACCGGCGCACCGGCGACTCGAGAGCCATCCGGCCCGGCGGTGGGCAAGGATGCTGGAGTGACCGAACTGACGTACCGCCCGGTGGGCGCGACCCGCACCGGCGAGTTGCCGCCCGGCTACCGGCACCTGCGCTACCGCATGCCGCTCGGCGTCGGCGTCGGCGAGGACCTCTACCGGCGTGCGGGCGAGGCCGTGCTCACCTTCCGGATGCACCGCGCGACCGGCACGCGGATGCGCGCCGCGGGCCCGCTCGCGGTCGTCTTTCAGTGGCTCTACGCCCGCCTGTGCGGCCGCGCGCTGCGGCGGCTCTGTACCGTGAACGCGTGAGCACGACCTCGGTCACCTGGTGGGGCCACAGCACGATGTGGCTGGCCGACTCGGGCAGCACGCTGCTGACCGACCCGGTGCTCACCGACCGCGTCGCCCACCTGCGCCGGATGGCAGGCCCCGCGCCGCGGCTGCCCGGCCCGCCCGACGCCGTGCTCCTGTCCCACCTGCACGCCGACCACTTCCACCTCGCCTCGCTGCGCGCCGTGCCGGGAAACCCTCTACTGATCATGCCGCGCGGCGCCGCGAACTTCGCCCTCAAGGCCTTGGGCATGGACGTCCTCGGGCGCTGCGTAGAGCTGGCGCCCGGCGAGGACGCCACCGTCGGCGCCGTGCGGGTGCGCGCCGTGCCGGCGACGCACGACGGCGGCCGCGGACCCTGGTCACGCGAGCGTGCCACCGCCGTCGGCTACGTCGTGGAGGGCGCCGCCAGGATCTGGTACGCGGGCGACACCGGCCTCTTCGACGCGATGAACGACATCGGCCCGGTCGATCTCGCGCTGATCCCGGTCGGCGGCTGGGGTCCCACGCTCGGCTCGCACGGCCACCTCGACGCGGTCTCCGGTGCCGAGGCGCTGCGCCGGGTGCGCGCCGACTGGGCCGTGCCGGTGCACTACGGCACCCTCTGGCCGGTCGGGATGAACCGGGTCCGCCCGCACATGTTCCACGAGCCGGGTCGGCGCTTCGCCGAGCACGCCACGCGTACCTCGCCGGACACCAGGGTCAGGGTGCTGGCCCAGGGCGAGACGCTGACCCTCGACGCGACGATCGGCCGCTTGGCGTGATCGACATACTGGCCGCGATGGGCTGGCTGTTCCTGGTCGTCTCGTTCGGCGCGATCGTGCCCATCGTCCCGACCGGCGCCGCGGTCAGCGGCGCCGCCGCGTTGGCCTTCCACGAGAACCCGATCGACTTCGTCTTCGTCATCGCCACCGGCGCCGCCGGCGCCTACCTCGGCGACCTGGTGATGTACGCGATGTGCCGGTTCGGCGGCGAGCAGTTGGCCCGGCGCCTGCGCTGGCTGCGCGACGAGGAACATCTGGCCGCGGTGAAGCTACGCCTGCGCAAGAGCCAGATCCCGGTGTTGCTGGTGTCCCGGCTGATCCCCGGCGGCCGGGTGCCGGTGCTGCTCGCGGCGGCCTTCCTGGGCCTGCCGTGGCGCACGTTCGTCGTCGCGAACGCCCCGGCCTGCGCCCTCTGGGCCACCGTCTACGCGGGCATCGGCGTGGCGGGCGGCTCGATCTTCCCGGAGCCCTGGCAGGGCGTGGTCGCCGCGGTCACCCTGATCCTGGTCGTCAACCAGGCCGTCACGTGGTGGACGAGACGCCGCGAGGCCCGACCGGCCACACCCGACCCGAGCACCCGGTAGCACCCGACCGTCCACATTCCGCACGTTCCGGCGGGTCTCGCCCCGATCTCATGGCGCGGAGCCGCCCGGGCGGCGGCGGGTCGCGGATCGATCGATAGGGTCTGCCGCGTGGCTGATGTGGTGGTCGTTGCGGGTGGGCGTTTCGGGCCCGCGGCCGGGATGCTGATGTACGCGGACGCCGTCGCCGAACAGCGCGGCGCAAGCGTGCACAGGCACTCGTGGTCGCGTCAGCCGCCCGACCCGTCGGTGACCGCCGCCCTGAGCCGGGCGACGGCGCCGTTCCTGCTCGTGGGCGGCACCGCCGACACGTGGTGGCACGCCGAGGCGGCCCGCCGCCTGTCGCCGTACCTGCTTCAGGTCGACGGGGCCGACCACGGCATGTTCGTGCCGGGCGCGATCACGAACTCGATCGCCGTGCTCTCCAGCATCGTCGCGACGGCGAACACCTTCTTCGACGCGATCGGCTGGCCCGGCTAATACTTCAAGTACTGCCTGGTCATCTTGGCCACTTTCTCGACCACCGTGATGCCGCCCGACATGCTGCCGTGATTGTGCGACAGGACGGCTATCGAGACGTCCGTATCGTCGCCGGTGATGCGGCCGACGGAGTTGATGATCCAGCGGTTGTTCTCCGTCGACCGGGGCAGCCAGCCGTTCTTCACGGTGAAGTGCTCGTCGTCGGTGGCCGCGGCCGGCACGCCCCAGTCCTGCGCCTCGTTGACGGTGCTCATCAGCGAATACGCCAGCTCGCGCGAGTACTCGTCGAGCGGGCTCTTCGTGGCGACCAGCTGGGACAGCAGCTTGACCTGGTCGTCAACCGTCGTGCGGGTCAGCCCCCAGGAACTGCTCACCTTGGTCTCGGTCAGGCCGAGACGCCGGTCGCAGGACTGGACCGCCGAGGCCTTGCCGAGCCGGGTGAACAGCGACGTGGTGGCGTCGTTGTCGCTGAGCCGGATCATCCGCTTGGCCAGCGCCAACTCGGTCGAGTTCAGGTGGCGATGCTTGTCCTGCGCGGTGAGCAGCAGGCACCCCAGCACCTGCACCTTGACGACGCTGGCCGTCTCGTAGGTCTTGGTGCCACGGAAGGAATACCGCTGCCCGGTCTTCTTGTCGAGCACCGCGACGGAGAATTCGGGCACCGTCGCCGCATACTTCTTGAGCGCAGCATCCAGCGCCTTCACCCTTGTCGCACGCTGCTGGGCGGTGAGCTCGGCAGCGCTCGGCACGGAGGTTGGGGTCGGCGCTGGCGTCACATCCGCCGTGGACGTGGTTTGGTTGGACGCGGTTTGGAAGGTGTTGGCAAGCGGCAGCACCACGCTGCCCTGTTTGCCGGCCTTCATCCCCAGCCCGACCAACCCCGCACCTCCGAGGACCCCCACTGCCGCCACGGCCAAGATCCAGTTTCGAGTACGTCGCACGGGTGCATAGTGCCGTGTCCGCGCCGGTCTTGGTTACCCCATACGAACGATCATATGAACTTGACAGATAACTTCGACGGAATGGCGTCAGTCAATTACATTTAGTTACGGCCCCGGGTGCCCGCGGGGCGCATCATGGAGGACATGGCCTTCCCGTTGTCGCCCGCCGCGATCGCCGACCTGACCCGGGCCGCGATCGGCCAGGTCATCGAGACCGCCGCCGCGGCCGCCACCGTCCCGCTGCGCGTCATGACCCTGCTGAGCCAGGCCGAGTTGCTGGTCAACCGCATGACCGTGCTCACCGACCAGGCCGAGTCGCTGGTCGGGCGGGTCACCGCGGTGGTCGAGGCCGCGGAGGGCACGGTCACCGACGCCCGGGCCGTCGCCGCCGCCGCCGTCCACACCCTCGCCAAGGCCGACGCTGTCGCCGCCACGGCCGGTGACCTGGTGCGACGCACCGCGTCGACGGCCGCCACGGCCGCGATCGTCGTCACCCGGGCCGAGGAGATCACCGAGGCCGCGGCGGTCGTGGTCCGCGGCGCCGCCGGCATCACCGACGCCGCCTCGGGGGTGGTCGGCGAGGCCTCGGTGATCACCGGCGCGGCCGGTTCGGTGGTCGCCGACGCCACCGCCATCACCCAGGAGGCGTCCGCGGCCGTCGACCGGGCGGCCCTCGCGGCCGGCACCGCCGCCGAGCTGCTGGACGGCTACCGGGAGACTCTGCGCAAGGCCGCGCCGCTGGCCGCCCGCTTCGTCGACGAGCTCTCCCCCGAGGAGGTCACCGCGGCGATCCGCATGGTCGACCAACTGCCGCGGCTGCGTGACCACCTGCTCGAGGATGTGATGCCGCTGCTCGGCAAGCTCGACCAGATGGGCCCCGACCTGCACAAACTTCTCGAGGTCACGGAAGACCTGCACCTGGCCATAGCCGGCCTGCCCGGCCTGCGCCTGCTACGCCGGCGCGGCGAGGAGCGCGCCGAAGAGGCACGCTAGGCGCATGCGGCTTCATGTGGGGTGTGCGATGTGGACGCACAAGGCGTGGCAGGGGGGCATTCAGGGACCTGCCCACGAGCGCCTGCGGTCGTACGCCGAGTGGTGTAACGCGGTCGAGGGGAACACGACATTCTACGCGACCCCGACCCGGGACACCGTGGCTTCGTGGGCGCGGCAGACCGATCCCGGCTTCCGGTTCGTGGTCAAGCTGCCGAAGCTCATCACGCACGAGCGCCGCCTCGCCGGCGTCGACGAGCCGCTCGGCGCGTTTCTCGACGCCGTCGAGCCGTTGGGCCCGCGGGCGCACGCCCTCTGGGTCCAGCTGCCGGCGTCGTTCGCGCCCGATGACGTCCCGGTGCTCGCCGGCTTCCTGCGCCGGCTGCCGGCCGCACACCGGTACGCGGTGGAAGTCCGCCATCCCGCGTTCTTCGACGACTCCCGCTCGACGCGCCGGCTCGAAGGTGTGCTCGCCGGCGCGAACGCCGAATGGATTCCCTTCGACACCACCGCGTTCTTCCGGAGCCCGCCGACCAGCGACGCGGAGCGGGACGCCTGGGCCAAGAAGCCGCGCACACCGCTTCGGCCGCTCGCCCTGACCGACCGCCCGATCGTCCGCTATCTGGGCCGTGACGACCCGGCGCGCACGATCGAGGGCTGGCGCGGGTGGGCCGACGTGACCGCCGGCTGGCTGCGCGAGGGCCGGTCGCCGACGATCTTCGTACACACGCCGGACAACGCCGACGCGCCCGCGCTGGCCCGCCGCTTCCACGCCGACGTGCGGGCCCGCGTCCCCGAGCTCGAGCCGCTGCCCGAGCCGACCCCGGTCGGGCCGCCGACCCTCTTCTGACCGACCCGAGGATCGACCCGAGGACCGACCCGAGGACCGACGTGCGGACCGACGTACGGACCGACATGCGGGCCAACACGTGCACGGACGCTTGGGCGGACACGACGACGCGCCGCGCGGTCCGGCGGGCGATAGGGTGACCTGCCGGTTGGCACCAGGGTCAGACGAGGAGCGCGATGGACGGCAACGGGGACACCACGGCCAAGCTTGCGGTGCTCATCGACGCGGACAACGCCCAGCCCGGCATCGTCGAGGCCTTGCTCGCCGAGATCGCCAAATACGGAACGGCGCACGTCAAGCGGGCGTACGGCGACTGGACCGGCACCAGCCTGCGCGGGTGGAAGGAGCAGCTGCTGGCCCAGTCGATCCAGCCGATCCAGCAGTTCGCGTACACCAGCGGCAAGAACGCCACCGACTCCGCCCTGATCATCGACGCCATGGACCTGCTGTATTCGGGCCGGTTCGACGGGTTCTGCCTCGTCTCCAGCGATAGCGACTTCACCCGGCTGGCCGCCCGGCTGCGCGAGTCGGGCCTGACCGTCTACGGCTTCGGCGAGCGCAAGACGCCGAAGGCGTTCGTCGCCGCGTGTGACAAGTACATCTACACCGACAACCTGTCGATCCCGCTCGTCGAGAGTTCGACCGCGGCCGGCGCCACGGCGACGGCCACCCCGGCGGTGCAGCTCAAGAACGACGCCGGGCTGCTGGCCATGCTGCGCGGCGCGGTGGAGGCCGCGTCGGACGACGACGGCTGGGCGCCGCTGGCCAGCGTCGGCCACATCATCGGCAAGCAGCGCCCGGACTTCGACTCACGCACCTACGGGTACGCGAAGCTGTCCGACCTGATCACCGCGACCAACCTGTTCGACAAGCAGCGTCGGGCGCTCGGCGACGGCAAGCCGGGCGTGATCTATGTGCGCGACAGGCGCCGCCGACCCGGCGAGGCCGGCACATAGGACGGACGCCCGGCCGGACCGCCGGCCAACTGCCGGGCCTGGGCACGGATCTCCGGGACGGCCGTGGTCTCCCAGCGGGCGCCGCGCCGCAGCGGGCCGATCAGCCACCGGCCGCGCTGGGGCCGTCCGTCAGCGCCGATCAACCGGCCGTCGGGGTCGATGTCGAGGCCGAGCCCGTGCGGGCCGACCCGGGCCTGCCCGGCGTCGAGCAGGCTGCCCACGAAGGAGCCCGCCGCGGCAGGCAGCCGCCCCGGGCCCGCGCAGTTGACCACCGCGCCGAACCACTGCGTGCCCGCCTCGAGCTCGGCCAGAAAGCCCCCGGCCTGCGGCGCGGTCAGCGAGCGGAGTCCGCCGGCGCGTACGTCGAGCCGGCCCTCGGCGCGCAGCCCGGCGATGCGCGCGCCGACCGTGGGCGCCATCCGGTGCCGGTGGCATTCCCACGGGCGGGCCAGGTGTCGCAGGAAGGCGTCCTGCTCGTCCGGGGTGAGAGCGGCCCACAGCTGGTCGAGGTGGGGCCGCATCCCGTCGACGACCGCGCGCCAGTCGCCGGCCCGTGCGGCCTCGGCACGCACGGCCCGGACGACGTCGCGCAGCGTCGTGCAGTCGTCCAGCGCGGGGACCGCCGGCGGCGCGGCGTGCTCGGTGTGCGTGAGGGGTAGCTGGCCGCGGCGGCTGACCAGGGTGATCGGCGCGTCCCGGGCACCGCCCGCGGTCAGCGTGAGCGCCACGTCGACCGCAGTGAGGCCGGCGCCGACCAGCAGGACCGGCACGTGCGACGGAATCGCCTCCAGCGCCCCTGGGCGCCACGGGTCGGCGAGGTAGTCGGGATGCTCCGGCCCGGCCCTGGAAGCGCCCAGAGCCGGGCCCGCCCCGGCGGCGATCGCGGGCTGGGCGGCCCCCGGGTTGCCGGTGGCGATCACCACGTCGTCGGCTCGGACCAGGCTGCCGTCGCCGAGCACGACCCCGAGGTCGGTCAGCGACTCGGCGCGCGCTCGGCGGACGGTCAGCCGGTCGCCGTACGCGGCCATAGTGGACGCGAAGACCGAGCGCAGGTATCGCCCGTACTCCTGGCGGGGCCGGAAGTCGTCCGGGGCGCAGCCGGCCCACCGGGCGAAGTCCCCGGGATCGTCCGGGTCGGCGCTCATCGCGCCGGCACGCGAGTTGAGCAGGTGCCACGGCCGGGCGCGGCCGTAGGCGAGCCCACCGCCGGGCTCGCCCGGCTCGATCAGCACGACCCGGTCGTCGCCGCCTCGCAGCAGTTCCCGAGTCGCCAGCACCCCGGCGCAGCCGCCGCCGACCACCGCCACCGTTCGTCGCACCGTCGACCGTCCTTCAGAGCTCGACCACGGACACGGCGGCGTCGTCGGCAAGCCGGTAGCCCAGCCCGTAGACGGTCGTGACCACCTCGGGGTCGGCCAGCTTGGCCCGCAGCCGGCTGACGTGCACGTCGACCGTCCGGTTCGTGGTGTGGACGTGGCCCCACACCTGGGCGAGCAACTGGCTGCGGCCGAACACCTGGCGGGGGTGGCGGGCCAGGAAGAGCAGCAGGTCGTACTCGAGGCGGCTCAGATCGAGCAGCCCGCCGTCCCGGATGGCGGTGCGGGCCCGCGGGTCGAGCCGGATGACACCGTCGGCGAGCGGTCCACTCGCGGCGTCGAGCGGGATCGCCGCGCCGAGCGAGAAGCCGGGGTCGGACGGGGCGAGCGAGACGGCGACGGCCGGGCCGGCCGCGTCCACCAGGTCACGCAGGGCCGCGAGGACGCGCTCCCGGCCCGGCCCGGCGCCGCCGGCGATGCTGATGGTCACGGTCACCGGGGGCTCCGGCAGCGGGTCGGGCACGGGACGCAGGCGCACCGCCCGGGGCCGGCTCGAGTGGGGGTGTACGACGGCGAGGGCGGACATCCGTTCCTCCAAGCGTGTATACATTTCCTACCTGATAGATAGGTTACAGAGCGCAGTCTAACCCAACCCAATCCCTCCCACGCTAGCCATATTCCCTAGGATTACTAGGATATGAGACTGGCATTGACATCACTACTGACCGGAGCGCACGGTTGCGCCGGCACTACGCATACCTGCGGCCGGCGGTGTAACCGGGAGAGAATGCCCTACCCCTGCTCACATCGGAGAGAAATGACCGCAATCGTGGTGGTGTCCGGGAACCCGCGTCCCGGATCGCGGACCTCGACCCTGGCCGTCGCCGTCGGCGAGGCGATCGCCGCACACACCGGCGGCTTCCCGCCCACCGTCATCGAGGTCGGCGAGCTGGGCGTGGGCCTGCTCACCCCCGGCGACGAGGCGACCGCCGCCGCGGTTGCCGCCGTGCGCGAGGCGGAGCTGTTGGTGGTCGCCACGCCGACCTACAAGGGCAGCTACACCGGCGTACTGAAGGTGCTCCTCGACCAGTTGCCCGCCCAGGCCCTGGCCGGCAAGCGCGCCGTGCCCGTGGTGACGGCCGGCGTGGCGCCGCAGGCGGCCGCCGCCGAGGCGCTGCTACGCCAGCTGTTGACCGAGCTGGGCGCGCAGGTCGCGCCCGGCCTTCCGGTGGTCGAGGCCGACCTGCCGGAGTCGGCCTCGATCGCCGAGAAGTACGCGGCGGCGCTGACCTGACGGCGATGCCGGCCTGCCGGGACCGCGGGCGGCCGGCGATCGATCCGGCAGCCCGCAAGGGCCGATACTCAGTCGATCCACAGGTCGATGACAGCCTGGTGATAAGGGGCCGGACTAGGTTTCGTCCGTTCCGCCGAGGGACCGTCATCGCTGACGGAAGCGGAGCCCGTCCGTCCGGCGATCTCCTGCCCCCGGTCGCCGGTCGGGACGGCTCACGGATTCGGTGAGTCCACCACGAGGGTGTAAGCGGCGGTCGCCGTGCCGCCCCACCGATCGGTGAAGGCGACCGTGAAGGCGCCGGTGGCGGTCGGGACGCCCTCGATCAGGCCCGCCGGCGACAGCGTCAGGCCCTCCGGCAGCGAGCCGTCGACCACCGACCAGACGCCGTCGCGGCCGTCCGAGACCACGAGCTGCTCGGTGTAGGCGACGCCCGCGGTGGCCGCCGGCAGCGAGTCGGTCGCGATCACCGGCGCGGTCCCGGCGACGGTGAAGGTCACGGTCCTGGTCACGGTGTTCGGCACGAAGTCGGTGAAGCGTACGGTGACCGTGCTCGTTCCGGGTGCCGTCGGCGTGCCCGAGACCACCCCGCCGGCGGAGAGGCCCAGGCCCGCCGGGAGGCTGCCACTCGCGACGCTCCACGAGCCGCGACGGGCGGCGCCGAGCGCGAGCCTGCCGGAGTACGGCCGCAGCAGGCCGGCGGTGACCCGGGCGGTCGCGATGACCGGCGCCCCGGGCGGCTGGGGCACGTAGAGCAGCCGGTTCGGCGAGCCGTGCGGGTCGGCGACCCGGCCGGTTGTCGCCTTGGCGACCAGATAATCGCGCACCCGCGCCGGGGAGTAACCCGGGTTCGCGTCGAGCACCAGCGCGACGGCCCCGGCCACGTGTGGCGAGGCCATCGAGGTTCCGCTGTAGACGGCGGTCGCCGTATCGCTGTCCGCGACCGACGACCGGATGTCCACGCCGGGCGCGAAGAGGTCGAGCACGCTGCCGTAGTTGGAGAACGCGGCGCGGCGGTCCCCGACGTCGGTGGCGCCGACCGTGATCGCCGAGGACAGCCCGGCCGGGCTCTCGTTCGCCGCGTTCGTGTCGTCGTTGCCGGCAGCGACCACATAGGTGATGCCCGCGCCGATCGACTTCTGGATCGCCGCCTCGAGCGACGCGCTGCGCCCGCCGCCCATGCTCATGTTGGCGACGGCCGGGCGCACCGCGTGGCTGGTCACCCAGTTGACGCCGGCGATCACGTCGAAGATGTCGCCCTCCCCCGCGCAGTCCAGCACCCGGACCGCGACCAGCCTCACCTTCTTGGCGACGCCGTAGTGCCTGCCGCCGATCGTCCCCGCGACGTGGGTGCCGTGTCCGTTGCAGTCCGACGCGGTGGCGTCGCCGTCGACGAAGTCGTATCCGTAGGACGCCCGGCCGCCGAACTCGGCGTGAGTGATCCGGACGCCGGTGTCGATCACGTACGCGTGCACGGAGTCGCCGTCGTCGGTCGGCGTGTAGCTCCTCGACGGCGTCACCGTCCGCTGGTCGATCCGGTCCAGCCCCCAGTCGGGGTTCCGCTGGGTGGACGTGACGTGCAGGATCCGGTCCTGCTCGACGAAGCGTACGGACGGGTCGGCGGCGAGCCGGCGCGCCTGGGTGGGGGTCATCGACGCGGCGAACGTCGCCCCGCTGCGCTTGATCACCTCGGCGCCGCCGAGGCTCACCGCGGACATGGCGGTGGCGCCGCCCTCGAGCGTGACGACGTAGCGGCCGGGGATCGCGCCGGCCAGCCCCACGCCGAGCACCCGACCCTCGGCAGGATGGGCCTGCGCCGGGGCTGCCGGGCCGGTCAGTGCGGCGGCCGCCGCCGCGGTGAGAAGGGCTCCGAGAGCTCGCATACGCATGGCCGCTGGATCGGTCGTGCCCGCGCCGACTTGAGGAGGTGGCCGAAATACGCGCACGGCCCGCGGTGTTACACCAACGCGCCGGGAACCACGCCGGCGCGGAGAGAGGTTCCGCCATGAAGGTCCGTAACTCGCTGCGCTCGCTGAAGAGCAAGCCCGGCTCGGTCGTCACCCGCCGTCGCGGCCGCCAGGTCGTGATCAACCGGATCAATCCGCGTTGGAGTGGCCGTCAGGGCTGACGCCACGCCCGAACGGCCCGGTAGGGGCGAGATCGGCCGCAAAAGGCCCGGGAACGCGATAGCTTTGTCGAAGCAGAGGCCGGAGGACCGCCGCCACGGGACTCCGACCTTTCTGCGTGCCTCGCGGCCTGCGCGCGCCGCACGAGCCGGCCTCCACGCGCCGCATGAGTCGGGCGAGGGCCGGCGCGGACTAGGCTCGGACGGTGGCGGAGACGGAGACGGCCGGGCTCGTGCTCGCGGCCGGGGCCGGGCGGCGTTACGGGATGCCCAAGGCGCTGGTCGCGTACCCCCGGAGGCTCCTCGTGCAACTCGCGGCCGACACCCTCCGTGAGGCCGGTTGCGCACGTACCGTGGTGGTTCTCGGCGCGGAGGCCGAGCGCGTGCGCGCGGCCGCGCCCGACCTGCCGCCCACGGTGATCAACACCGACTGGGAGAGCGGCCTCGGCTCCTCGCTGCGAGTGGGTCTCGAGGCCCTGGCCGGCACGCCGGCCATCGCCGCGGTGGTCCTGCTGGTCGACATGCCCGACGTCACCCCCGAGGCGGTACGCAGAGTGGCCGCGCTCGCCGAGCCCGGCGCGCTCGCCATGGGCGGTTACGGCGAGCGCCGAGGCCATCCCGTGCTGCTCGGCCGCGACCACTGGGCCGGCGTGGCCCGCACCGCGACCGGCGACCGCGGCGCGCGCGAATATCTGCGCGCGCACGCCGACGTGGTGCGGGTGGTCCCGGTCGGCGACGTCGCAGGCGACCGCGACCTGGACTTTCCGGAGCAGGCCGCCGACCGGTGACCGCCCCGCCGATGCTTCCGCCATCGGATGCGTCAGAGGCATCTGATCCCGGTAAGCCCACTTCTCGACACCGCGCCACGCCGACCTTCGCGATCCTATTGGGGCGTGGTCGATATCGAGGCTGGCGCGCAACCAAGAAGTCCGTCTCGTCAGGCTCGCGGAGCCGTGGGGCGTCGCCGACTCCGAGAGGTCGCCGACTCCGAGAGGTCGCCGACTCCGAGAGGTCGCCGACTCCGAGAGGTCGCCGACTTCGGGAGCAAGCAGTCCCGGCGGCATCGGCCGCAGTGATCGCGGCGCCAAAAGGTGTCGAGTTCGGGTCGGCCGGACGGATTTCCTCTACACGATCGAAGCCTCAGCCCGCACGTATGGGCGAAATATGGGGTTTCGGACCCGGATCGAGCCCGCATCGTGGAAGGACCGCCCAGCATCTGAGCCGGCGCCCACGATCCGAGAGCCGCTCCCAGCATGTGACACCCCTGGAGACCGACGCGCACGGCGGCAGGCCTAAGCCGAACACGATCCCAGGGACGGGCGAGACCAGCGGACAAATTGCGCGCCGCACTCTATTCCGGCGTAGGTCGACAAGATCGCGAAACGGTGTGCTGGCGAGAGCTGGAACGAAACCGGGATCAGCTTCCCTCTTGGAGCTGAGGGTGGGCGAGGAGTCCGGGCAGGCCGCCGCTGTGCAGGAAGACGATGCGGTCGCCGTGCCCGCCGGCGATCAGCGAGGCCATCGCCCGCCCGGTGTAGACCGGGTCGAGGAAGATCCCCTCGGTCCGCGCGGTGAGCTCCAGCGCCGCCCGGACCGGGCCGGTCAGGGTCGAGTAACCGGCGCCGACCTGCCCGCCGTCGATCCGCAGGGCGGCCGGGTCGACCACGCCGCCGAGCAGGTCCGCGACGGCCGCCCGGGGATCGGGCAGCGCGCCCGTGTCGACGCCGACGACCCGCTCCGGGCCGAGCTCCTTCACCAGCCCGGCCATCGTCCCGCCCGAGCCGACCGCGACGACCACGGCGTCGAAGCCGTCCACTTGAGCCCGGATCTCCCGCGCGCAGTCCACATAGGCCTCAACGGAGGCCGGCGACGACCCGCCGAACGGAATCACGAACGCCGGCGCTGGAGTTGCCGCACGCGGCGACGCCGGCGCTCGCCGCTCAGCCGCCTGCGCGGCGACCACTTCGGCGAGCGGCGTGTCGCCCGCCCAGATCACCTCCGCCCCGGCGAGCTCGTCCAGCAGCAGGTTGCCGCGCCGCGCCGCCGGCTCCCCCGCGAGCACCAGCACGCACCCCATCCCGAGCCGAGCCGCGGCCGCCGCGGTGAGCCGGGCGTGGTTGCTCTGCGCCGCCCCTGACGTGATCACGGTCCGCGCCCCGGCCGCCACCGCCTGCGCGCAGGTGTACTGCAGTTTCCGGACCTTGTTCCCGCCGCCGCCCAGCCCGGTCAGGTCGTCCCGCTTGAACCACAACCCGGCGACGCCCAGCCGGGCGGCGAGCCGGGGAGCGGCCTCCACCGGCGTGGGCCAGCTGCCCAGCGAAATTGGACTGATCATCCTCGAAGTCAACCATTACGTTTGTGCCCGGCAGCGCGGCAGGGCATGCGCCGGGCGCCTAGCGCCGTAGGTCGCCGCCGGTGAGGGCGGCCAGGTCGGAGCGGCTCGGGAGGCCCTCGCAGTCGCCGGGGACGGTGACCGCGAAGGCCCCGGCCGCGATCGCCGTGGCCAGTCGCGCCTCAGGCGGCGCCCCGGCCAACCGGTCGGCCAGATAGCCCGCCACGAACGCGTCCCCGGCGCCGACCGGGTCGACGACCGTGACCGGCAGCGCCGCGACGGTGTGGCGCACCCCGTCGATGAGCGCCTCGCAGCCTCGCGGCCCGTCCTTGACGACCACCTCGGCCGGGCCCAGCTTGGCCAGGCCGTCCAGCGGATCGGCCGCGTCCACGAACAGGGCCGCCTCCTCGGGCCCGGCGAAGACCAGGTCGGCCCTGGCGACCAGGTCGCGCAGCACGGGCGCCGCGTCGTAGCGGGACCAGAGCTTGCTGCGGTAGTTCACGTCCACCGACACGGAGACGCCCGCCGCCCGGGCCGTCTCGACCGCTTGGAAGACCGCGGCCCGGGCGGAGTCGCTCAGCGCCGGCGTGATCCCGGTGACGTGCAGGATGCCGGCGGCGCGAAGCTCGGCGGCTGGGATGTCGGCCGGGGACAGCCGCGACCCGGCGCTGCCCGTGCGGTGGTAGTCGACGTGGGCGAAGGCGGCGGAGCGGCGGTGGCGGATCATCAGGCCGGTGAACGCCGGGTCGGCGATGGCAATCGTCCGCACGCCCGCCGCGGCTATGCGGCCGCGGATCAGCGCGCCGACGGTGTCCGGGCCGATGCGGCCCAGCCAGGTGGCGGCGCCGCCGAGCCTGGCGACCCCGATCGCCACGTTGCTCTCAGCGCCGCCGATGCCGAGGGCGAAGCCTCGCGCGAACTCCAGCGGGCCGATCCCGTCGGCGACGATCGAGCCCATCGTCTCGCCGAACGTGAAGACCGAGGTCATGACCGGGCGAACGCGACCGCGCTGACGGCGTGGCGGGCCCGGGCCGCGAGGGCCACCAGGCTGCCACCGGAGGCTGCGTCGCCGATCAGCGGGCCACCGAGGCCGACCGCGCTGGCGCCGGCGATCAGCCAGTCGGCGACGTCTTCGATCGTGACGCCGCCGGTCGGCATGATTTTGACGCCGGGCAGCGGGCCGTGCACGTTCTTGAGGTAGTCGGTGCCCAGGCCGGCCGCGGGGAAGAGCTTGATCAGCGGCGCGCCCGCCCGGTAGGCCGCGAAGATCTCGGTCGGCGTCTGGGTGCCCGGGTAGAAGGGCACGGCGGAGGCGGACACGAGCCCGGTGTCGATCACCGGCGAGACCAGGAACCCGGCGCCCGCGTCGACCGCGGCCTTCGCGTCGTCGGCGGAGAGGACCGTGCCGGCGCCGACCGCCACCCAGGAGGGCAGCTGCCGGCGGAGCCCGGCCAGCGCGTCGAGCGCGCCGTGCGAGGTCAGCGTGACCTCCAGGGCCGTGATGCCGGCGCCGACCAGCACGTCGGCGACGGCGGCGAAGCCGTCGGCGGTCGGTGCGCGCATGATGGCGAGGATGCCGCTGTGGACGACCGCGGCGGTCACCGCGTCGAGGGGTGCGCTGTCATCGGTCACGCCTGTAGATCCTGCCCGATACCCGCCAGGTCAGCCAGTGACGCGGGACTCCTGGGCGTCGAGCGTAGAGCGGTCCTCACGGCGTACCGAACCCGGGCGCCGCAGCAGCGACCGGCCGCGCCCGTGCGCGTCGCCGTCCATGAGCTCGAAGCCGCCGGTCGGCGGCGTCGTCTCGATGCCCAGCTCCTCCCGGATCGCCGCCTCGAACTGCTGCATGACCAGCGGCACCTGGGCGATCAGCTCGCGGAAGTGGGTCTCGGGCTGCACGCCCGGCACGGCGCTCGGGTTCATCTGGCTGTGCAACTGCTGCAGCAGCACGTGCACGGCCAGCGCGGCGCTGCGCACCGGGCCGGAGGCGAGCAGTCGGACCTGCATCAGCGCGGGGCCCACCTCGTCGACGTACGCCAGCGCGCTCAGCGGCTTTCCCCCCGCCTCGAAGGTGGCGCGCAGCCGGTAGGTGTCCCGCTCGAAGACCGCGAGGAGGTCGACATACGCGGCCTTGCGCTCGGCATACCACCGCCGGACGCGGCGCCGGCGGCTGAGCAGGTGATCGTTGCGGGCGGACACGAGCTGTGCCGTCGCGGCCCCGACCAGGGCGAACACGGCGGCGATGAGGGGCAGCCCCCACCAAGGGATCTGGGACACGGGATAACCGTAGCGACGCCCGGCACGAGATCCCCGGGCCACGGGCGGATCGTGACCGGGTGGCGACCATTCACCGCCGATCCTGCCCTCGGGGACGACACAGCGTCGACGCCTGGTGACCCTTCGTCCGTCACCCGGGCCAGCGCTGCCCTCTTGACTTCGACCAGGGTTCAGGTTGCAGAGTCGTCGGCATGAGAGCCGCCGTCTTCGATCGCTTCGGCCCGCCCGAGGTGCTGCGCGTCGCCGAGCTGCCCGATCCCGAGCCCGGCCCGGGCCAGGTGCGGGTGCGGGTCCGCGCGGCCGGCGTGCAGCCCTTCGACACCATGATCCGGCAAGGCGTGATTCCGTGGGTGCGGGTGAGCTTCCCCCAGACGATCGGCCAGGAGTACGCGGGGGTGGTCGATCGTCTGGGGGACGGCGCGGACGGTTTCGCGATCGGCGACGCGGTGCTCGGCTCGACGATGCTCGCCGGGCAGGCGTCGCTCGTGGTCGTGCCGGTCGACGACCTCGTCCGCAAGCCCGACCACCTGGACTTCCCCACCGCGGCCGGCCTGGTCTCGGCGGCCCAGACGGCGAGCGGCGCGCTGCGCGAGCTGGCCGTCGGTCCCCACGACGTGCTGCTCGTGCACGGCGCCGCGGGCTCCGTCGGCACGGTCGCGGTGCAGCTCGCCCGGCTCGCCGGGGCCACGGTGATCGGCACGGCGAGCCCGGGCAACCACGCCTACCTGCGGCAGATCGGCGCGTTCCCGGTCGCCTACGGCGACGATCTCCCCCAGGCCGTACGCGCCGTCGCCGCCGAACCGCCCACCGTGGCCCTCGACGCCGCCGGGGGCGAGGCGGTCGCCCAGTCGGTGGCCCTGGGCATCGCGCGCGACCGGATCGGCACGATCGCCGCCGACGACGCCGCCGCCGAGTTCGGCGCCCGCGTGGTGCGCTCCCCGCGCGACGCGGTCCGCCTCGCCGAGGTCGTCGCGCTGGCCGCCCGCGGCGTGGTCACCATGCCGATCCGCGCCTATCCGCTGGCCGAGGTGGCCGGCGCGCACGCCGCGGTCGAGTCCCGGCACGGCCGCGGAAAGGTGGTGCTGATCGTCGAGCCGTGACTCAGGCGCGGGGGGCGTCGAGCCGTGACTCAGGCGCGGGCGTCGACGAAGAGCGTGATGCCGTCGAGCAGCCGGGCCAGGCCGAACTCGAAGAGGCTGTCCAGATCGAGGTCGAACGGCTCGCTGAGGAGCTGCTGGAAGTGCGCCATCGCGTGGGCGTCCATCATCGTGGCGAAGGCCGCCTCCTGCTGCTCCATCCACTGGTCGGCGGTCAGGCCGCTCTCCCGCAAGGCCTCGTTCTCCGGCTCGAGCGCGCTCGCCAGGCCCCGCACGAAGCTGAAGAGCAGCACCTGCACGTACATCCGCTCGCTGAGCGCGAGGCTCGTGCCGTCGAAGGCGGCCATCACCCACTCGCTGAGCCGCATCGCGTTGGGCGCCATCTGCGGCCGGGTCAGCGACATCGACGGGCCGAGCCACGGGTGCCGCTTGAACCCCGCCCACTCCAGCCGGGCGCAGTGCTGCAGGCTCGCCCGCCAGCCACGCGGGTGGCGGTCGGGCAGCCGTAGCTCCCCGATCGCCGTGTCGATCATCGCGAGGGTCAGGTCCTCGCGGCTCGGGACGTGCCGGTAGAGCGACATGGTGGCCACGCCGAGCTCGGTGGCGAGTCGCCGCATGGAGAGGTCGGCCAGTCCGTCGCGGTCGGCGAGGGCGATCGCGGCCGCGACGATGCGCTCCCGGCTCAGCTCGTGGTCGCGGCGGGGCGCGGGGCCGGCGACGACCGTGCCGACGCCGGGCCGGGCGACGGTCAACCCCTCCTCGCGCAGCGCGGCGTGCGCCTTGGTCGCGGTGGCGATCGCGACGCCCCACTGCTGGGTGATCGCCCGCGCGGACGGCACCCGGTCGCCGGGCCGCAGCTCGCCCGCCTCGATCCGCCGGCGCACGTCGCCGACGATCTGCCGGTACGGCGGCTCGGGCTCGCCCATACTAGTACACCAACCTCTCCACACCCGGACTGTACTAGTGCAGTTTGCCAGCTTCAAGGCCGCGTCCTACCCTCACTAGTACATCGATATACAGAGTACGCAGAGGAGCGGGGACATGCGCGTTCTGATTTCCGGCGGCGGGATCGCCGGACCGGCCCTGGCGTTCTGGCTGCACCGCGCCGGCGCCGAGGTCACCGTCGTCGAGCGGGCTGCCGGCCCGCGACCCGGCGGCCAAGCGGTGGACGTGCGCGGCGTCGCGCGCGGCATCGTGAAACGGATGGGGCTAATGCCGGCGATCGACGAGAACCGGGTGGACGAGCGCGGCTTCGCGCTGGTCGCCGCGGACGGCCGGCGGCTGGCGGAGATGCCGGCCGACATGTTCGGCGGCGAGGGCATCGTCGCCGAGATCGAGATCGCCCGGGGCGACCTGGCCCGGATCCTCTATGAGGCCACCGCCGCGGACTGCACCTACCGGTTCGGCGACCGGATCGTCGCGCTGGAGCAGGACGCGGACGGGGTCGACGTGACCTTCGCGAGCGGCGACACCGGGCGGTACGACATCGTGGTCGGCGCCGACGGCGTGCACTCGGCGGTGCGGGCGCTGGCGTTCGGGCCGGAGTCGGAGTTCGTACACGGGCTCGGCGCCTGCACCGCCTACTTCACCGTGCCCGACCCAGGCGACCTGGACAACTGGTGCCTGATGTACAACGCGCCCGGCGGCCGGGTGACGCTCCTGCGGCCGGAGCGGGGCGGCACCGCGAAGGCGGGTCTCAGCTTCCTTGCGCCGGCCGACCGGTACGACCGGCTGAGCCGCGCCGAGCAGGAGCGCATCCTCACCGAGCGGCTGAGCGGCGCCGGGTGGAAGGTCGCCGAGCTGCTCGCCGCGATGCCCGCGTCGAGCGACTTCTACTTCGACTCGATCAGCCAGGTCCGGGTGGAGAAGTGGTGGCGCGGCCGGGTGGTCCTGGTCGGCGACGCGGGCTACTGCGGCTCGCCGCTGGTCGGCCTTGGCACCAGCATGAGCCTGGTCGGCGCGTACGTCCTGGCCGGAGAGCTGGCGGCGGCGGGCGGCGAGCCGGAAGCGGCCTTCGCCGCCTATCAGGGACAGCTGGCCGCGTACGTCGCGAGGGGTTTGGAGTTGCCGCCGGGTGGCATGAGCGGTTTCGCGCCGAAGACCCGCCTGATGATCCGCCTGCGGGCCCTGTCCATGCGCATGATGGGCGTGTGGCCGATGAAGGGCATCGTGGGCAAGCAGTTCGGCAAGGCCGACGCGATCACCCTGAAGGACTACGCCCTGTCCGGCAGCGGCGCCGGTCGATGACGGGAAGCCGGCCGGGGCGACCTCGGTCACCCCGGCCGCCGCACAGCCGCGCGGGCAGACGTCAAACTCGGCCGCCGCTCAGCTGCGTAGGCAGATGTCGAACGGGTGGCCGCCCGGGTCGAGCAGGACCCGCCACCGGTCGGGGGTGGGCTGGTCGTCGGGCTTGGTCGCGCCGAGGGCGAGCGCCTGCTCCTCGGCCTTGTCCAGATCGTCGACGTAGAAGTCGAGGTGGTAGCGCTTCGGCGCGGCCTCCTGCGGCCAGCCCGGCCCCGAGTAGCCCGGCAGCCGGCCGAAGCCGACGCTCGTCGAGCCGTCGCCGATCATCGCGTACTCCTCCGCGCTGTGCAGCACCTTCCACCCCAGCACTTCGGCGTAGAAGGCGGCCAGCGCCGCCGGGTCCTCGGCGTCCAGGTTGATCATTGCCAGTGTGGCGAATCCAGTCATGGTCCCGATCCTGCCGCCGAAGGCTGACATCTACCGTCAGGCTTTCTGATCGGAAACTCACACGTCCGCCCGCATGCACGCAGAGTGACGGCACCAGGGAAGACGGTATTCGATTTTTCTTCACCACTGGCGGGATGTGCCCACGTCTCTCTGGTTGTGAAGCCCTGACAAAGACTGTTCCCAGTCCGGCGGCAGATTCATCACGGACCGTGGTTTAGGCGCCCTCGCGTACGGGGTACCCGCTCGGCCGCGTACCCCATCGATCGAGGAGCAAGAATGTCTGTCCAGGCAGTCCTCTATGTCGCCGCCGTCATCCTGCTGGTGCTCGCGGCTCTGCCGATCGGCTCGCGGGGCGTCAGCCTCGCGCTGCTCGGCGCCGCCTGTGCCTTGCTCGCCTACTCCTGGAACACGATCACCGGCTGACCGCTACCCGCGGCGCCGGTAGACGGCGGCCTGCCACGGGCCGAGCGTGAGATCGTCGGGCGCCGTCGCGAGGTTCGTCAGCAGCAGTTCGGCCGACGACCACGCGGCGGCGTCCGGCAACTCGGCGCGGACGAAGCCCCCGGTGAAGTTGCCGATCACCAGCAACTCGGTGGCGCCCAGCCGGCGGGTGAAGGCGTAGAGCCGTTCGTCGTCCGGCAGGAGCAGGGTGAAGTCGCCGTCGACCACGGCCGGCTCGGTGTGGCGCAGCTCGATCAGCCGGCGGTAGTAGTGGAAGACCGAGTCCGGGTCGGCCCGCTCGGCGGCGGCGTTGACCTGCGGATAGTTCGGGTTGACCGCCAGCCACGGCGTGCCGGCGGTGAACCCGGCGTGCGGTGAGGCGTCCCACTGCATCGGCGTACGCGCGTTGTCGCGCCCGCGGGCCCGCAGCACGGTCAACACGTCCTCGGGCGAGCGGCCCTCCTGCTCGACGGCCTGCGCGTACGGGCCGAGGGCCTCGATGTCACGGAAGTCGTCGATCGTCCGGAACGGGAAGTTCGTCATGCCGAGCTCTTCGCCCTGGTAGACGTACGGCGTTCCGCGGTGCAGGTGCAGGACCGTGCCGAGCATCTTGGCCGAGGCGACCCGGTGCCGCGGGCCGTCGTCGCCGTAGCGGGAGACGGCCCTCGGCTGGTCGTGGTTGTTCCAGTAGAGGCTGTTCCAGCCCACCTCGGCGAGCCCGGTCTGCCACCGGTTGAAGATCGCCTTGAGGCGGGTCAGCCGGAGCGGGACCAGCGTCCGCGGGTCGGGTCCCCGGTCGGCCCAGACGTGGTCGAACTGGAACACCATGTCGACCTCGGCGCGCGCCGGATCGGTGAACAGCCTCGCCTCGTCGACGGTGACGCCGGGCATCTCGCCGACGGTCAGCAGCGCGTCCCGGCCGGCGAAGACCTGCTCGTGCATCTCGTGCAGGAACTCGTGGTTGCGCGGGCCGCAGAGGTAGCTCGCCGAGCCGTCCGCGTACGCCGCGCCGGCCTGGCGGCGGCCGTCGGGCAGCGCGCCGTCTTCGGGGTTCACGGTCTTGGAGATCATGTTGATGACGTCCATCCGGAAGCCGTCCACGCCGCGGTCGAGCCACCAGCGCATCACCGCGTAGACCGCCTCGCGCACCTCGGGGTTCTCCCAGTTGAGGTCGGGCTGCTTGGCGGAGAAAAGGTGCAGATAGTACTCGCCGGTCTTCTCGTCGAACTCCCAGGCGGGTCCGCCGAACGCGGCGCCCCAGTCGGTCGGTTCCGCACCGGGCGTGCCGGGCGCCGTGCCCGCGCGGGCCGGCCGCCACCAGTACCAGTCGCGGCGCGGGTTGTCGGCGCCGGCCCGGCTCGCCACGAACCACGGGTGCTCGTCGGAGGTATGGTTCACGACCAGGTCCATGATCAGTTTCAGGCCGCGGGCGTGGACGGCGGCGAGCAGCTCGTCGAAGGTCTCCAGGGTGCCGAAGAGCGGATCGACGCCCTGGTAGTCGCTGATGTCGTAGCCGTTGTCGGCCTGCGGCGAGGGATAGGTCGGCGACAGCCAGAGCACGTCGACGCCGAGCTCGGCCAGGTGGTCCAGGCGGTCGATGACGCCGCGCAGGTCGCCGACGCCGTCGCCGTCCGCGTCGGCAAAGCTGCGCGGGTAGATCTGGTAAACAACCGCCCTTTTCCACCACTGATCCGTCATTGCTCTTCTCTAACACGAGAACCGCACCGCAAACGCACGCGCATACTATCGACGTGCTTAATACCGAGAAGCGTGGTTTGTCATGAAGGTAGCGTTGTTGGGGCCGATCGCCTGGCGGACGCCGCCCCGGCACTACGGGCCGTGGGAACTGATCACCAGCCTGATCGCCGAGGGCCTGGTGAAACGCGGCATCGACGTCACGCTCTTCGCGACCCTGGACTCGGTCACGACCGCGACGCTGGACGGGGTCAGCCCGGCCGGCTACGAGGAGGACGACGCGATCGACGGCCGGGTCTGGGAGGCGCTGCACGTCAGCCACGCGCTGTCCCGCTCCGGCGAGTTCGACCTGGTGCACAACCACCTCGACTGGCTGCCGTTGGCCTTCTCCGCGCACTGCGCCGCCCCGATGGTGACCACGATCCACGGGTTCTCGGGGCCGACGATCCTGCCGGCGTACCGGCGGGCCCGGTCGCACTACGTCTCGATCTCCGACAGCGACCGCTCGAGCGACCTGGACTACGCCGGGACCGTCTATCACGGGATCGACCTGGCCGGGCTGCCCGTGGCCGCGGACGGCGGCGAGGACCTGATCCTGTTCGGACGCATCCACCCGGACAAGGGCACCGACCTGGCCATCGAGATCGCCCGGCGGGCCGGACGACGGCTGGTGATGTGCGGGATCGTGCAGGACCGCGCGTACTTCGAGGAGTTGATCGCGCCGCGGATCGACGGGGACCGGGTGGTCTACCTAGGGTCCGTAGGTCCCGAGGAGCGCGGGCGGGTCCTGGGGTCGGGCGCCGCGCTGCTGCATCCGATCCGGTTCGCCGAACCGTTCGGGCTCTCCGTCGTCGAGTCGATGGCGTGCGGGACGCCGGTGGTCGCGTACCGGAAGGGCTCCATGCCGGAAGTGGTCGACGAGGGCGTGACCGGACGCCTGGTCGACGACGTCGACCAGGCGGTAGACGCGGTGGCGGGGATCGCGGACATCGATCGGACCGCTTGCGCGGCCCGCGCCCGGGAACGCTTCTCGGCCGACCGGATGGTTGCGGACTACCTATCGATTTACCGCAATATCGCCGGTTGAAAAGCCGGACCTTGTTAACGTCGCAATGTGAATTGCACGTTAATCGGGGCCTTTTCCCGGTACGTAGCGATGACCTGTGCGCGTGGTGCGCCGCACCGCGTCCGCGCGCGCTGAGGTCGTGCTGCGGGAAGGCAGCCGCGGACGAGAAAGGCCTTGTCATGCCCGCGAAATACGGCTTTCTGAGCACCTACCCACCCACCCAATGCGGTTTGGCGACATTCAATGCGGCACTCGCGACCCACCTGAATACGACCGGTGGGGCCGGGGTCGTGCGCCTGCTCGCCCGCGACAACGCCAGCGGCGGCATCGAGCTCGATCGGGCGGCGCCCCGGGTGGTGCACACCTGGCACACCGACCTCTCCGGCGGGTGGGCGGGGGCGGCCACCGCCCTCAACCGTTTCGACGTGGCGATCCTGCAGCACGAGTACGGGATCTATCCGGGCGACGCCGGCGCCGAGGTGCTGCCGCTGCTGCGCGCGGTCAAGGCGCCGACCATCGTCGTGCTGCACACCGTGCTCAGCTACCCCGACCCGATGCAGCGCTCGATCCTGGAGAGGATGGCCACCACCGCGGACGCCCTGGTCACCATGACCGACACGGCCCGCCAGCGGCTGGTCGACGGGTACGCCGTCGACCCGCGCAAGATCTCCGTGATCCCGCACGGCGCGGGCAGCCACGACGGCGCCCCGCGGGAGGACCACGACCGCCCGCACCTGCTGACCTGGGGGCTGCTCGGCCCCGGCAAGGGCATCGAGTGGGCGCTGCGGGCCCTGGCTCTGCTGCGGGACTGCGACCCGACGCCGGTCTACACGGTCGCCGGACGTACCCATCCGAAGGTCCTCGAGCAGTTCGGCGACGTCTACCGGGACTCGCTGCGCGCGCTCGCCGCCGACCTGCGGGTGACCGGCGACGTCCGGTGGACGGACACCTACCTCGAAGCGGCCGCGCTGTCCCGGCTGATCCGCTCGGCCGACGTGGTCGTCCTGCCCTACGACTCCACCGAGCAGGTCACCTCCGGCGTGCTGATCGAGGCGGTCGGCGCCGACGTCCCGGTGGTGGCCACCGAGTTCCCGCACGCGGTCGAGTTGCTCGCCGACGGGCCGGGTCTTCTCGTGCCGCACCAGGATCCCGAGGCCATGGCCGCCGCGATCCGCCACCTGATCCACGCGCCGGGCCTGCCGGGCCGGCTGACCGGCCTGACCGGCGGCCCGACGCTGCGCTGGCCGGCGGTCGCCGCCCGGTACGAGGCGCTCGCCGGCCGCCTGCTCGCCACCCGCAGTCCGGTCGCCGCATCAGTGCCTGCATGAACAACCATCGCCCGAAGTACGGAGTTGTCAGATGAGTGTTGGGCTGCGGCTCGTACCTCCGCCGATACAGCTGTCCGACGCCCCGCCACCGAGCTGGAGCCACGTCGCCCGCCTCTCCGACGACACCGGGCTGCTGGAGCACGCGCGCAACGCGATCGTCCGGCGCGAGCACGGCTACTGCGTGGACGACGTGGCCCGCGGCCTGCTGGTTGCCAGCCGGGAGGCGCGGCCCAGCGCGCAGGTCGTCGACCTGGCCGAGCGCTACCTGGCGTTCCTCACCCACGCGCAGGAGCCGGACGGCGCCTTCCGCAACCGGATGGGCTACGACCGGCGGTGGCGCGACGGCCCGTCGACCGGCGACTGGTGGGGCCGGGCGCTGTGGGGCCTCGGCACGGCCGCGGCACGCTCGCCGGTGCCGTGGATCCGGCGCGAGGCCCGGGAGGCCTTCGGGCTGGGCGTACGCCGCCGGTCGCGCTGGCCGCGGGCGATGGCCTTCGCCGGTCTGGGCGCGGCCGAGGTGTTGCGCGCCGATCCGCGGGCCGCGGACGCGGCCGGGCTGCTGGCCGACGCCGCCGCGGCGGTCGGCACGCCCGGACCGGACCCGGCCTGGGTGTGGCCCGAGCCGGAGCTGAGCTACGCCAACCCGGCCCTGGCCGAGGTGGTGATCGCGGCCGGCGACCTGCTCGGCGACGAACCGCTGCTCGGCGCCGGCCTGCGCATGCTGGCCTGGCTGTGCCGCGTGCAGGAGCACAACGGGCACCTCTCGACCGTGCCGGTCGGCGGCCGGCGGCCCGGCACGCCCGGGCACGGCTTCGACCAGCAGCCGATCGAGGCCGCCGCCACCGCCGACGCGTGCGCCACCGCGGCCGCGGTCACCGGCGACGAGCGCTGGGACGTGCCACTCTTCCAGGCGATCGCCTGGTTTCTGGGCGACAACGACGCTCAGACGGTCATGTACGACCCCCTAACCGGCGGTTGTTATGACGGATTGACGGCAGAAGGTCCTAATCTGAACCAAGGAGCCGAATCCACCCTCGCGCTGGTCTCCACGCTGCAGCATGCCCGCACGCTGGCGACCCGGAGCGCGACCCGACCGTCAGGCGGCCTAGCGTGACCGCAGTCATGAATTCACAGAGCCTCATCACCCGACACGACATCGTCATGGAGCCGGACGACCGACGTACGGTGATCAAGCTGTTCGTCCCCGGCGAGGATGCCCAGCTGGCGCAGAACCGGGCCTCCCGGATCATCGAACGCATCCTGCAACTCGACGAGGACGAGACGGCCCGGCTGCTCGATGGGGTGCTGGCCCGCTTCGCCGGACGGCACCACGACATCCTCGGCGTCTTCCAGCACCACTACGACCTCGTGCAGCACCGCGTGCCGGCCGAGCTCGAGCTGCCGCCGACCGCACGCACCCTGATCGGCGCCTACTTCAGCCACGAGTACTCGGTCGAGGCCGCGGCGTTGTGCAACCCGTCGATGGTGCCGCACCCGGACCAGACCGGGCTCGAGGAGGAAGAGCTGCGCGTGGCGATCAGCCTGCGGCAGATCGGCGAGGGGCACATCTCCTCGATCGGCTTCTGCACGGCGGTGCTCGGCCCGCAGGACGCGATCCGGGTCGAGGCCCGCCACGGCCCGCTCATGATCGGCCACCGGGTCGGCGCCACGCACATGCGCAACCAGCTGCAGGCGGCCCTGGTCGACGCGGACATCGACAACGAGGCCTCGGCGTACCTGGTCAACGCGCTGCCCGAGCGCTACACCGACGAGGAGTTCGAGGACGTCATCGGGCACGTGCCGGCCGAGTTGCTGAGCCGGGCCACGAGCGAGGAGACCCTCGACCGGATCCGGCACATCGTCGCGGGGGACTACGCGGTGACCTTCCCGGCGGCGATTCCGTTGCACCAGCGGGTGCTCTGGCCGGCCACGCCCGCCGAGAACAACGGCATGGAGGACGCCCGGTTCGTCCAGGTCATCGACCCCGACGGCCGGCCCGCCTACCAGGCGACCTACACCGCGTACGACGGGCGGCACATCTCCGGGCGGGTCATCTTCACCCGCGACCTGCGCCACTTCGAGGTCACGACGCTGCACGGCCCGGCCGCGCGCAACAAGGGCATAGCGCTGTTCCCGCGCTACGTCGGCGGTCGCAAGCTGGCCCTGTGCCGCTCCGACGGCGAGACGCTCGGGCTGTGCGAGCGCGACAACCAGCATCGCTGGAAGGGCGTCGCGCCGCTGCTCGTCCCGCACCGCGGCTGGGACCTGATCCAGGTCGGCAACTGCGGCTCTCCGGTGGAGACCGAGGCGGGCTGGCTCGTGCTCACGCACGGCGTCGGCCCGATGCGGCGGTACGCGATGGGCGCCATGCTCCTCGACCTGGAGAACCCGCAACGGGTCATCGCCGACCTGCCCGAGGGCCTGCTCGAACCCGACGAGACCGAACGGGAGGGGTACGTGCCCAACGTCATCTACTCGTGCGGCGGGCTGGTGCACGACGGTCGGTTCTGGCTGCCGTACGGCGCCAGCGACGTGCGGGTCGGGTTCGCCAGCATCCCGCTCGACCGGCTGCTCACCCGCATGGTTCCGACTGGCTACTGAACTGCCCCGATGGACCTGTCCACGGTGGCGTCGTCTTGCTAGCGTCACGGTCGCCGCGCCGACCGCCGACGCGGGCCGCGAGGAGGGGGTCGCCGTGGGTCTGTGGGACAAGCTCAAGGGCGAGCTGATCGACATCATCGAGTGGACCGACGACAGCCGGGACACGATCGTGTGGCGGTTTCCCCGCTACGAAAACGAGATCAAGATGGGCGCCAAGCTCGTCGTCCGCGAGTCGCAGACGGCGGTCTTCGTCAACGAAGGCGCGATCGCCGACGTGTACCCGCCCGGCACCCACACGCTCTCCACGCAGAACATGCCGATCCTCAGCACCCTCAAGGGCTGGAAATACGGCTTCGAGTCGCCGTGGAAGGCGGAGGTCTACTTCGTCAACACCCGACAGTTCCCGGGTCAGAAATGGGGCACGCAGAACCCGGTGATCGTGCGCGACCCCGAGCTCGGCGCGGTCCGACTGCGTGCCTTCGGGTCGTTCACCCTGCGGGTCTCCGACCCGGCCGCGATGCTGCGCGAGCTGGTCGGCACCGACGCGCAGTTCCGTACCGAGGAGGTCCAGGAGTACCTGCGCCAGCTGGTCGTCGGCCACCTGGGCGGCGCGCTGGCCACCGCGCAGGTGCCGCTGGTCGAGCTGGCCGCCCAGCAACTGGCCATCGGCAACACGCTGGCCGCCGTGCTCAGCGACGAGCTGGCGCCCTCCGGCATCGCGATCCCGAAATTCATCATCGAGAACATCTCGGTGCCGCCCGAGGTGGAGGCGGCCCTCGACAAGCGCTCCTCGATGGGCGTCGTCGGCGACCTCGACCGCTACACGAAGTTCCAGACCGCCAACGCCATCGAGGACGCGGCGAACAACACCGGCGGCGCGGGCGAGGCCTTCGGCTTCGGCCTCGGCATGGCCGCCGCGCAGCGGGCCGGCCAGGCGATGACCACGCCCACGCCGGCCGCCGCACCACCGCCGGCCGCCGGGCCGCCGCCGCTGCCGGTCAAGCAGTGGTTCATCGGAGTCAACGGGCAGCAGCTCGGCCCGTTCGACGCGGCCGGGCTCGCGGCGCAGGCCCGCTCCGGCGCGCTCACCCGCGACACGCTGGTCTGGTGCGACGGCATGGCCGGCTGGACGGCTGCCGGCCAGGTGCCCGAGATCGGCAGCGCGTTCGCCGCCGTCCCGCCGCCCCTCCCCCCGCAAGCATGAGCCAGACGCAATATCCGTGCGCCAAGTGCGGGGCGAGCGTCGAGTACGCGCCGGGCACGACCGTCCTGGCCTGCCCCTACTGCGGCGCGCAAACCCCGCTACAGCCTACCGGCGTGGCGGTGCAGGAGCATGCGTACGCGGAGTTCGCCGAGCTCCCCCGCAAGCCGATCGCTACGCTCGCGCCGCACGTCTTCACCTGCCGTGGCTGCGGGGCCGTGACGGAGAGCGACAAGCTGTCCGATCACTGCCAGTTCTGCGGGGCGCCGGTGGTCGCCGGCGGCGCCGAGGGCGACATGGTGGCGCCCGAGGCGGTGCTGCCGTTCGCCCTCGACCGCGGCACGATGCGGACGGCGCTGCAAAAGTGGGCGTCCTCGCGCTGGTTCGCGCCGAGCGGGCTCAAGAAGGTCACCGAGGCCGAGTCGTCGCGCAGCACCTACCTGCCGCACTGGACGTACGACGCCCGCACCGTCTCGGACTACACGGGCGAGCGCGGCGAGCACTACTGGGTCACCGAGACGTATACCGAGAACGGCGAGACCAAGACCCGCCAGGTGCAGAAGACCCGGTGGTACCCGGCGCGGGGCACGGTCGCGCGCGACTTCGACGACCTGCTGGTGGCCGGCACCACCCGGGTCACGGCCAAACACCTGGACGCGCTGGAGCCGTGGCCGCTGCCCGACGCCGAGGCGTTCCGGCCGGAGTACCTGGCCGGCCACGAGACGCTGCGCTACGACGTCGAGCCCGAGGCCGGGCTGTCCACGGCCAAGGAGCGGATGGTCCCGGTGATCCGCGACGACTGCAGTCGCGACATCGGCGGCGACGAGCAGCGGGTGCACGCGGTCGACACCGCGTACCACGAGATCATGTTCAAGCTGATGCTGCTGCCGGTCTGGGTGGCGTGCTACCTGCACGCGGGCAAGACGTACACGATCCTGGTCAACGGGCGGACCGGCGAAGTGGCGGGCGAGCGGCCGTACAGCGCCGCGAAGATCGCCGCGGCCGTGATCGCCGCGCTGCTGGTGATCGGCGCGATCATCACGGTCCTCGCGCTCAGACGGCACGGACACTAGACGGTCCCGGAGACGACCCAGATCGTCAGGACCGCGAGGAACTCGCCGCGGGCCCCCGCGGCGTCGACGAACGAGAGCCACTCGTCGCGTACGCCCGGGGGCGTCATCCAGGCCTCCGCGGGCACCATCGGATTGATCATGGGTAGCACCACGGCGGCCGACGCGGGGTCGCCGAACAGGCAGGTCACCGGCGTGGCGGCCACGTTGGCGAGCCGCCGGGCGACCAGGCGGCGGCGCAGGGTGCGGCCCATATCGCCCTGGCGCGGGGTGAGCCGGCCGTGCACGTGCGCCATCACGGTCTGCGCTAGCCCGGCGGGCACGCCGTCGAAGGCCAGCGAACCCCAGTCCGTGTCGATCAGGCAGACCCGGCCGCCCGGCCGGGTGACCCGGACCAGTTCGGCGATCGCCTTGTCGGCGTCGTCGACGTGCTGCAGGACCCGCTCGCACCACACGCCGTCGACGCTGTCGTCGGGCAGGTCGAGGGCGCAGACGTCGCCCATGCGGTAGCTGACGTTGCCGCCGTCGTGCCGTCGCACCGCGGCGGCGGTCGTGGCGGCGGACGAGTCCACGGCGATCACCTCGCCGCCCGGGCCCGTCTCGGCGGCCAGCCAGCGGGCCACGTCTCCCGCGCCGGAGCCGGCGTCCAGCAGCTGCTGGCCGGGCTCGGGACGCAGCGCCCGCAGCGCGGTCTCGCGAACCCGCCGGATCTCTGGGTGCCGGCCCATCGCCTCGAGCGCGGCAAGAAGCATCGCCGTCATCTCGGTGGGCTGGCCGTCGATGTCGGAGAACGGCGTGCGTTCCATCTGCGCGCGCTTCATGTCGCCATTCTTTACTCGCGGTAGGGGCCGGAAGCGGTCGCCGGTCACCCATCCGACAGGAAGGATCACCGGTCGCGCCCCAGGTGGGGCCGGTGAAACGTTTCGTCCGGTCACCCGTTTGTGATCTTTGTCGGCGAGATGACGAAACATGGGATCGGCAGGTGGCGGGTGGGTGTGTAACTCTTTCGGGATGAGCGACGTGGTGCGGTTCGGACTTGTCGGGTACGGCTTCGGTGGTCGGGTGTTTCACGCCCCCCTGCTGGCCTCTGCGGAGAACGTCGAGTTCGTCGGCGTGGTGACCAACGCGGCGGAGCGCCGCCAGGAGCTAGCCACGGATCAACCCGGGGCTGCGGCATTCGGGTCGCTCGCGGAGCTCGCGACGGCCGGGGTCCAGGCCGTGGCGATCTCTACGCCTGCGGCAACCCACGCGGCGCTCGCCGAGGAGGCGATCTCGCTCGGGCTGGCGGTCGTCGTGGATAAGCCGTTCACGATGGAGGCCGCCTCGGCGCGGGCCGTCGCCACCGCCGCCAAGGACGCGGGGGTGCTGCTCAGCGTCTACCAGAACCGACGGTGGGATTCCGACTTCCGCACCGTGCGACGGCTGATCGACGACGGGCAGCTGGGGTCCGTGCGGCGTTTCGAGTCGCGGTTCGAGCGGTGGGCGCCGGACCGCCGCCCCGGCGCCGCCGGCGGCGGCACCCTGCTGGACTTCGGGTCTCACCTGGTGGACCAGGCGCTCCTTCTCAACGGCCCGGCCACCCGGGTGTACGCGGAGATGCGCGGCGCCGGCGAGCTGGACGACGACGTCTTCGTGGCCCTGCACCACGTGAACGGGGTCGAGTCACACCTTTCAGGCAGCTGGCGGCAGGCGGCGCCGGGCCCGCGGTTCCGGGTGACCGGCACGACCGGCACCTACATCGTCGACGGTGTGGACTCGCAGGAGGCCGTGCTCAAGTCGGGCAAGTCCCCGGCCGGCCTGGGCGACCGATGGGGCACGGAGCCGGAGCACACGTGGGGCCGGCTCTACCGGGGTGCGACCGGCGCGCCGGTGCCCTCCGAGCGCGGACGGTGGGACCTGTTCTATCCGGCGTTCGCCGCCGCCGTGCGCGGCGAGGGGCCGGCGCCGGTCGACCCGGCTGACTCGCTGCGGGCGATGACGGTCCTGGACGCGGCCCGCGTGAGCGCCCGCACCGGCGAAGCGGTCCGCCTCTGACCACGCACGGGCGACGACGGCGCGAGACGCGGCCCGCGTGAGCGCCCGCACCAGCGAAGCGCCCCCTCTGACAGGCCATGACCGACCGCGTGCGGTCAGTCAGGGGCGGGCGCGTAGGCCGTCGAGGGCGTAGGTGAGAACCCGGTCCCGCTGGGCGTCGTCGACGAAGCCGGCGGAGGTCAGGCCGGAGACCATGCGCAGGACGTCGTCGAAGGTGGCGTCCGCGCGCACCTCGCCCGCCTGTTGGGCGCGCGCCAGCAGCGGCTCGCCGGCCGAGTACATGGTCGCGCGGCAGGCGCGGAACATCTCGGACTCGCGGTTGAGCGCCTCGTGGATCGCCCTCTTGGTCGCCACGTAGCCGACGAAGCGCCGCAGCCAGCCGTTCAACGCCTCCCACGGCGGCAGTTTCGCCAAGTCCTCGGCGGCGCGGCTGAGCTGGTTGATCTCCTCGACGTACACGCTCTCGAAGAGGTCCTGCCGGGTCGGGAAGTTCCGGTAGAGCGTGCCGATGCCCACACCGGCACGCCGGGCGATGTCCTCCAGCGACGCCTCGGTGCCGTTCTCCGCGAAGGCGTCGCGGGCGGCGGCGAGCAGGGCGTCAAAGTTGCGCCGGGCGTCGGCGCGCTGCGGACGGCGTACGGTCGTGGGCACTTCCGCCATGGAGATCCTCCTCACTCGCCGGCGCCTTGAACCGGAGGCACCCCTCCATTAACGTGGAGGCATGCCTCGACTTTATCAGAGCTCGCCACGGCTCACCTTCGTGGTGCTCGCCGCCGCCGCGGCCGCGTTCTCGCTGATGCAGTCGCTGGTGACGCCGGTCCTGCCGACGATCCAGCGTGACCTGCACACCAGCGCCGGCACCGTGACCTGGGTGCTCACCGCGTGGCTGCTCTCGGCCTCGGTCGCCACCCCGCTGGTGGGCCGGATCAGCGACATGATCGGCAAGGACCGCGCCCTGCTGGTCGCCCTGGCCGCGATCGCCGCGGGCTGCCTGGTCGCGGCCGTCGCGCCGACCGCCGGAGTGCTCATCGCCGCCCGCGTTCTGCAGGGCCTCGGAGGCGCAGTCTTCCCGGTCTCCTTCGGCATCATCCGCGACGAGTTCCCGCCCGAGCGGGTCGCCTCGGCGGTCGGCGTCCTAGCCGCGGTCATCGCCACCGGCGGCGGGCTCGGCATCGTGCTCGCCGGACCGATCGTCGGCGCGCTCAGCTGGCGCTGGCTGTTCTGGATCCCGATGGCCGTGGTCGCCGTCGTTTGGCTGCTCGCCCTCCGGTTCGTCCCGCCGTCCCCGGTGCGCACGCCCGGCACGGTCAACTGGCTGGCGGCCGCGCTGCTCTCCGGCTGGCTCGTCGCACTCCTGCTGCCGTTGAGCAAGGCCACCGCCTGGGGCTGGAGCTCCCCGCGTACGCTCGGGCTGTTCGCCACCGCGACCGCGCTCGGCGCCGCCTGGCTCGCCGTCGAGCTCCGCTCGGCGAACCCCCTGATCGACATGCGGATGATGCGCCGGCCCGCGGTCTGGACCACCAACCTGGTCGCGCTGCTCTTCGGCGCCGCGATGTTCGGCGTCTACGCCTTCCTGCCGCAGCTCGTGCAGACCCCGCGAGCCTCGGGGTACGGCTTCGGCGCCAGCGTCACCCGGTCCGGCCTGCTGATGGTCCCGATGCTCGTCACGATGGCGGTCTTCGGCTCGCTCAGCGGCCCGCTCGCCCGCTGGGCCGGCAGCAAGGCCCAGCTGATCGTCGGCGCCGGGCTCGGCGCGCTGTCCTGTGTGGCGTTCGCGTTGCGGCACGGCCAGCAGTGGGAGATCGCGGTGGTCGGCGCGGTCTTCGGGATCGGGCTGGGCCTGGTCTACTCCTCGATGGTCAACCTGATCGTGCAGAGCGTGCCGCGGCACCAGACCGGCGTGGCCAGCGGCATGAACACCAACATCCGCACGATCGGCGCCTCGATCGGCACGGCGGTGGTCAGCTCGATCGTGACCAGCCACCCGGCGGCGCACGGGCTGCCGGCCGAGTCCGCCTACCGAAATTCGTTCCTGCTGCTCGCCGGCGCGGGCGCGGCGGCCTTCGCTGTGGCGCTGCTGGTGCCCGCGGCGCGGCGGCCGGCCGCCGCGACCGACGCAAAGCCGGCGGAGACAGCCGACACGCAGCCGGCGGAGACGACCCCCGAGCTGACCCCGATAGAGATCTGACCGTCCACCAGAGACGCGCCGGCCCCGCGCTTTCCGGCCGCCGCAGCATCAGAGACCGCGACACAGAAGCACACCTGCTCGGACCAACGCGCCGGGTGTTGCGATGCACGGCGTGTCGCCGCCGGAAAGACCTCCGCCTTTTCTGCTCACATCGGAGTAGGTGTGGATACATCAATCAAGATGTGAGCGCAAAGGCACCACCGGAGTAGGCGCCATGCCCGGTTGGCGAGCTGATACCTCGGCGTGACTGGATAGGTATCCCCCGGGCCGCCTGTTCGCCCAGGTCACGACGGCAAGAGCTGAAGTCCGCGCAATTCGATGCCCACTTTGTCCGCCTTGTACCACAGTCGCGGTTTCTCGTTCAGTAGTGGATCGCGGACAGAAGATGACGTCTCGACTCGCATCGAGGACTACTGACGGTAATCGGATTCAGCATTCACGGCCGACATGTGGGTCATTCGTTGACTGCTCGGGGTGTGCTGGAAAGTCCATACCTGTCTGATTGTGGCGAAATGTGCGGGTGAACCCGACCGCGAGTTCAACGGACGTCGTGAGGCGCATCCGTACCGGGTGCTTGCCCAC
>Ga0307508_10000729_pt1 | contig 39024 bp, 42 predicted proteins | sample 9_EM_MG_FD_203089 | JGI IMG/M metagenome (GOLD analysis project Ga0307508, IMG submission 203089) | Populus trichocarpa ectomycorrhiza microbial communities from riparian zone in the Pacific Northwest, United States - 9_EM | ecosystem: Host-associated > Plants > Roots > Unclassified | place... | reverse complement strand
GCTGCGCCAGGTCCTGTTCCGCTTGCTTTTGCTGTTTGGCTAGGGCGCGGAGCCACGTAGCAGGGTTGGCGACCTCCAGGGTTTCCTCGGCTTGTTCCGTTCCGTCGGTAATTTGTAGCACGTTTCTGGGGGCTTCCAGACGGAGCATGTTGAAGTCGGTCGACGCCATTTCGTGGGTTCAGTATAGGTCAAGGAAGTGTCCTGTGTAAATGGTTTCGTCGTCTTGGAACTCGTAGTCGCAGATTTCTCGGAATTCAAGTCCGTTGAGATTGGCGCTTTGTTGAAGCCGGGTGCAGGTGGTCCAGTATTGGGTATACCAATACCACGGCATAATGTCGTCGAGTTCGACAGGGGCCGGTCCGTCAACGTACTCGTTCCACTCGTTTTCTTCTTTTGCGGTGGTTGCTATTTCCTCGTCGATTGAACTGAAGGTATAGTCAAATTGGTAGCTTGACTGGGGTTCGAGAATCGTGGCTAAGTCGAGCAAAAGGAAGTGATCTTGCTCAAAAGAGGGCATGAAAGTAGGGTGATTTGAGATCAAGATTATAGTGTGACACTGGGGTTGTATCGTAACCGGAGTGTGAGGAGAATCAGAGGTAATCAGGCTACTTTCGATAATTCACAGCGGAATAATCTTAGATCTTGGGTGTGGGTTTCGGTGGTAGTGTTGGTGAGGATGTTCGTGCTGATTTCTCTTCTTTCCGAGAGAAACCGCTTTCTTTTTATGGTGGAGGCCGTAGTGTGAGATCTGATGAACCAGCGTGAGCGCTGGTGACTCGGGCTTGGATTTCCCCGAGGTGCGGGGACCCCGTGGGTGATTCATTGGTCATAGCAGGGTGTAGATAAGGGGAGATGAGGTTTCATGCACCTTGCGGCACCCTAGGCTCAGAGTCCTCCGTTTCTCCCTGAGGCGAGAGCTCCCTGGGGAGCCACGTACTGGATGAGGGCCATGCAGTCGTGCGGGGTCTGAGTTCTAGAGCCTGTCGATCACCCTGAGGTGACGCAATCTCCCTCTGGAAGAGATCCGTTCGTTTGCACTCACCCCCTCATCTCCGGAGTTAGCCTAGGTCCGGTTTTCTCGGCCGATAGCTAATCTCCGTCTCCTCGATCTCCTACCTAGACTCTCTGACATCATTACCCGTGCTTCAGGGGGCAACTAGTGCCTTTCTGAAGGCCCGTGATGAGTCTCCCTTGCTACGTACTCTAGCTAATTACTAAGGTGTAACAAATCTGCAGTGCAACCGAAAGAAAACGATGTGATTGAATGGGATCGATGGATTAGTCCGCCACTCTTCGTCGAATTCTCCTCCACACGTCTCGTTGCTGTAGTCCTCCTCCTTTTTGACCTCCTCTTCTGGGTACGATTGAATGATGTCGGCGAAAACGGCGTTGTCACACTTCTGAATTCCTCCAACGTTTGGGAATTCGTCAGTATATGCTCTCGCTTTGAGGGCAAACCACAGGATCAGCGTCCGTCCGGGGACCTTCCGACGGTGGGATGGCTCCGAGGACGCCACGATGATTGGCGGTTTCGTTCCTGAGATCAATCAAGTGAAAAGGGAAGAGGTTTCGATGAAGGTATTGGTATAGAGGTGAGGTTCGTATTTTGTCTGTGGTCGCCACCTGACACTGCACGCAACGATGTCTAATTCTCTAAGTCTAGCGAAAGCCTCAGCCTAAAGCTACTCCTGTCTCCTGCCAAGTCGCTAGCCACAAACTTCCGCCCAAACCCGAAACCTTAACCTTCGCCGTGGGCACCACCGCTCCGCCACACCTCCTTCGCCACGGGCACAGTGGCTCCGCCACAACGGGCACAGTAGCTCCGCCACACAGCGACAACTATCAAACAGGCATTTCGTTCCAGGCATTGTCACTCAAACCAGTTCAATTCATTACATGTAATGTACATCTATATACAATACCTAGCTTACACAGTGCAAGCACCCAGCGTCAACATAGATAGCATTGCTCTGCGTGACAGAAACAAAGGCAGTTTGCCGAATGAGACACGACCGAATGAGAACGACATCAATGAAGTGGATACCAATGAGGATGCGGGCCGCAAAGACAATAACGAGTAAGACCCGACGAGTACGATGTCAATGAGGATGGCGGTGTGGATGCCGGCGGCAAGGACGATAGCAGAAGATCGATGAGCTTCATGAGATTGTTAGCGCAGCTCTCAGAGGAACAGACAGTGGGAAGATGTACAGTACGACGCGACGAGTACGATGTCAATGAGGATGGCGGTGAGGATGCCGGCGGCAAAGACGATAGCAAATAAGACGGGGCGAGAAGTTCGACGAGCTGTGGGAATTGTTGGCGCAGCTCTCAGAGTGACAGTGGGAAGTTGTACAATACGACTCGACGAGTACGATGTCGCTGAGGATGGCGGTGAGGAGGATGCCGGCGGCGTGCATGATAGCAAGTGAGACGCAATGAGTACGATGTCGATGAGGATGGCGGTGAGGAGGATGCCGGCGGCGTGGATGATAGCAAGTGAGACGCGATGAGTACGATGTTGCTGAGGATGGCGGTGAGGAGGATGCCGGCGGCGTGGATGATAGCAAGTAAGATGCGAGGAGTGCGCTGGTCGTGCGTATGATGAAAGTAGAAGAAAAAAAGGGGTGGAATGGGATCGGTTGCTGCGTGCATGCAGGGATATCGATTTCTACCCTATTCGGCAACCACTCCAGCCACAGCCACACATTAAAAAATAAACAAAAAATACTTTGATGTTGGCGTTTGTTGTGGAAAAGGGGCATACGGCACGCGGTAAACTATCACCAGATACTCGAACTTTCATCCCCATTACTACATACAACCAAAATTACATCTATTTCGCGTCTACTTTGCCATGACTTCTACCTTGATTCCTATTCCCGAGAGCGCCGAATTTTGGTGCAACAAATTATTCCATCTCCACACTCCTATCGTTCTGACGGCGGAAGGATTTGACACATACTGGCCACTCATAAGTACAGTGTACACAAAACTCAGCGGTTGTACATCACAGCGGAACGGCGAAGTTACAATACAGAGATTTGAATGCCGATTAAGAAAAAGTAAGAAGGCGGGTAAACCTCCTCCACCGAAGGATGGGGTCAAGAAACGATACGGAACAACAGTACGACAGTCTGGACTTTGTCGGGTCCGAATCAAAGTTACGCATACGGTCAACAAACCAATCACTGTGACAGTCAAACATTTGGATGCAGAACAACACCAGCACGATCCGGCTAGAAGCAGGGAGATTGCACCTTCTGCTCTTGCAATTCAACTGGGAACGGTAGAAGCATCGAAGGGATATCAACCGGCACAAGTTATGAATGCGTTGAAAGGAGTCGGCACACCCCAGGGCTCTGAACGTCTGATTGCAATTGGTGGAGCGCACATGACACGGTAAGAACATGAAAAAGAGGGTTTTTTTTATTAATATATTAATTGATTTGTTTAGAAAACATGTACAAAACGCAGCACGAGGGCTTCCCCGATCGGACGAACGCATACATTTGAAGACTACCACCTTTCGGCAGGATGTTGATGAAGCGATCCGTCTTCTTGGGGAGAAGGGGTGGTTACATGAGGAGTATACTGTGTTGGATGCAAAGGGCGAGCCCCGTTGGGGGCTTTGCTTTGCGTATCCGACATGTATTCAGATCCTCAGAAAAAGGGGTTACTTTACCCAATTCGATTCTACCCACAAGACGAATACATGGGGCCATAATATGTTCTCCTTTCTGGTTCGCAATGAGCAAGGAATCTGGATTCGTGGTGCTCATTGTGTGGTAGAGCGAGAAAATTCTGAGATACTTGCTCATGCCATGAAGACTATTAAAAAATGGTGTGGGTAGGTGTTACACCCTAAATATTACGGGTCGGACATTCGGATACGGACAGGGCAGGAAGGTATCGGAAACTCGTCACACGGTCTTAGGACGGCATACCGAGACTGGGCAACCGACAGCGTTGGGGCTCGGCTCGGGTCAACCGACTCTGCAGCACCAGGAAACCCCTGGGCCAAGTACCGGCACCGACCGGGAAAGCGCAAGCGCTGCCGCAGAGGAAGACAACCTTGGTGGTCATCATAAGCAGGACAAGCGATCGGAAGGAAAACGGGAACGCAAGGAGCTGTGAGTCTAGATCGCGGAATAGGAGCGGGGTTGTTTCCAGAGGCACGGCCTAGAGGAACAACACCACGAGTCGGGAATCGCTATATCGTCGCAGACGGCTCGAAGGCCCGAGGCGATACCGTTGCACCCCATGGTCAGGAGACACGAGGGATCATGCTACCACTCGCATCCTCGTCATTGACACCCGATTATGGCGATGAACTCTGGGCTTTGCCAGCGCACGACAGCGTGAGCGTATCCCCCACTTATCCGAGATGCTTACAACGATTATGATGCAGGGCACACGCCGCACCAAGGTAAGGGACGTCGAGTTGAACAGATACTGAAGCGGAGGCTTGACTTCAAGCCAATCCTATAGCGCTGGGTAGCCCCCGGACCAAGTACCGGCTCGTGTTCGGGAAAGTGCAAACGCCGCTACAGGACCGCACCTCAATGTTCGGGAGTCTATTGGGAAAGATATGGGGCGGAGCTATGCCTTGATGCCGTCGCGGCCGAAGAAAGGATAGCTGGTACGGTTGAGGGTTCGTTGCTCCGGCTCAGGTCGAGTAGCGTAATCAACCCCGCACACAACCCATATCGCATCACCCAATCACGACGAAGGAACAGAGGACCTGCTCCGGCCACTCTCAGGATACGTGGAAGCACTGCTCTCCGATCCAAATCGAGAGATTATCTGTGTTACGCTGATGAAGTTTAACGCCAAGGCGAAGAGTTTTCACGTCGCGGTGCGGGGTAATTTCCCCGCAGCACGTGACTCTGCCAAGCCGGATACTTATACGACGACCCGCCGACGAGCGGTGGGCAACCGGTCTTCATCGGAAGATTCATCGACATCATCAGCGGAATCATCACCTGAATCGGCTAAACATCATCGGAATCATCAATCGGAATCATCAATCATCAACGGACCACCTACCGGTCACCCAGACATCGAGTCAACGACCATCCCCGCGAGCGATCCGTCGAGCGAGGCGTTGCCATGGAACCGCGAGCGATCCGTCGAGCGAGTCGTCGCCACGGAACCGCAAACGATCCGTCGAGTGAGTCGTCGCCACGGAACCGCAAATGAACCGCCGCAGCGATACTCGCAAGCCATCAGGCCGCCGCCGGGCTTGCATCGACGAACCGCCTATATGGCCTACACCGCGAGCAATGACGAGTGAGACGGCGGCTGATCGGAGAAGAAGACGGAAGGAAACGTGAGGAGTTCGAGAGTCTAGGCGGGAGATAGGAAATGCCAGATGGGCAACACACGGGGGGCTCGGCTAGGACCCCTTCAAGGAGTATAATCCCCGACCGCTACGCGGCGGACCTCCTTAGAAGGGTATAATCCCCGAAACCGATGCTTAAGCCATCGTGGGGCCGTGTCCATGAACCCAGCCATAAGCTGAGGGAATTGCACGGCCCGTGACACCATTGGATGGCCTCCTATCGTCAGTACTGACCAGGACGAGTAGCTCCGGGCTTTGGCCCATGCCCACCTTGGCTGGTGCGTGCGTGAGCATATCCTCTACCACATCTTACGCCGAATCTTTAGGGCCAGAAGCAGTTCGGCCGAGTGAAGCAGCCTTGAGGGGAAGCAGCCGAGTGGTCCCCGGGTACTGGGGGGTGAGGCCGGTCCGGCATCAGCTGGGCACGCCAATAATCCCTAAATCCTCAGTGCGCCGAGCCAGTCATCCGAAGGGCTGTGATGACCTAAGCAAAGCAGAACTCGGTTGCCGCTGCAAACGAACCAGAGATAAGGATACCCGTGAGGCAGTTGTCAAGGGAGCCGTCGGGCAAGACGCCGCGCCCGTCTCAATCCGAATCATTCGCTGAAGCGTCAGACGATCCGACCATTCGCCGAAGCGTCAGACGATCCGACCATTACGCCGAAGCGTCAGACGATCCGATCATTACGCCGAAGCGATACACAGCGAGCCGTCGGGCAAGACGCCGGGTCCGTCTCGATCTGAATCATTCGCTGAAGCGTCAGATGATCTGACCATTCGCCGAAGCGTCAGACGATCCGACCATTACGCCGAAGCGCCAGATGATCCGATCATTACGCCGAAGCGATACACGAGCGAGCCGTCGGGCAAGACGCCGGGCCCGTCTCGATTCAAATCATTCGCTGAAGGGTCAGACGATCCCACCATTCGCCGAAGTGTCAGACGATCTGACCATTACGCCGAAGAGTCAGACGATCTGATCATTACGCCGAAGCGATACACGAGCGAACCGTCGGGCACGCCGCCGGGCATACGTCGAACTATCTGCCGAAGCGCCACGAGCGGGCCGTCAGGCAAGACGCCGTGCCCGCCTCAAATCAAATCCTCCGCCGAAGCGCCGCGAGCGAGCCGTCGGGCAAGACGCCGGGCCCGTCTCGAACCATCCGCCGAAGCGCCGCGAGCGAGCCGCCGGGTAAGACACCGGGCCCATCTCGACCGAACCATCTGCCGAAGCGCCGCGAGCGAGCTGTCGGGCAAGATGCCGGGCCCGCCTCGAACCATCTGCCGAAGTGCCGCGAGCGAGCCGTCGGGTAAGACGCCGGGCCCGTCTCGAATCAAATCCTCCGCCGAAGCGCTGCGAGCGAGCAGTCGGGCAAGATGCCGGGCCCGCCTCGAACCATCCGCCGAAGCGATACACGAGCGAGCCATCTGGCAAGCCGCCGGGCCCGTCTCGAACTTCATGCGCCGCCGTGTGAGCCGCCGCGCACACCAGGCCGTCCATCGAGCGATCCGTTGAGCAAACTGTTGCTGCGGAGCCGCGTACGATCCGGTGCTCGAGCCGCAGCCGGCGGGCACCGCCGATACCGAACCGAACCCCGTAGATTATTCGCTGTGAATCCCCTAACGGTGGGCGAACTTGGAAGAAGGGTCATTGGGGATGTTATTCTTGTATAATAATTGAACGCCAGCGAAGACCGCGCACGCCCCATCTCCTTCGTGACTACCGAGAAACCTGACTAGTTCGATATTACCGTCACTCCGACGTTGACCGGACATCCCAGTGTCACAGTAGGAACCTCGTTATGTTCTTACCGATGATAGTGCTGTTGAGCAGCTAGCTGTTCGGCACGCGTTTCCCGGACTCGAAGGAGGAGAACAGGAAGTGGAGCATCTTCTCTGCACTGTTCACACTATACGTACCCTCTACAAGCGATTCAAGTCCAAAGCCAACAAGCCAATTTTCAAAGCTTTATGACAAGCTATGTACACATTGACACGTACCAGATGTCTTGACCTGTGCAGAGAAGCCATCTTTCTGGCACGAGACGAGAAAACCAAGAATTACATCCGTACTTATTGGTTGGATACCTCCAAGAAATGGACGATGTATACGCGCTCTCATAGCCCTCTACTACAACAGATCATGTCAACAAATGGTGCAGAGGCATGGCATCACCAGCTGAAAGCCGGTGGTGGATTGAGAAAAGGCGACGCAAGCAATCACGGTATTATTATTTTTAAAATTTGACTTATTTGATTATTCTAACAATTTTTAATCTAGGTATCAGGGGGATAATCCTTCACATCATGCAACAAGCGGAATACCAAAACTCGAAAGCACAGAAAGCTCTCAATGACTTCCGTGTCAAGAGTTTGTCAATCGTCTACCGCGACTATTCAGAAGTTGGGTTGTTTCCAGGCCCAGTTCAAAAGTTACTGGGCCCAGAAATCGATGCTGTCGTGGAGAGAATCGCTCAGGGGGAGCAGATTCCTATTTTTGACGGAAATTTAATGTGTTATTGCAAGTAAGTAAACACCATGAGAATGAAATTGATATGAAATTAAAACATAGTAATAGGTTTGCTCGGCAATATTTGCTTCCTTGCCGTCATATCTTCCACCTAGATTCAGAAACGAAAGTTCTCACAGAAGACCGATGGCACACCTATGTCGCTTTATTTGAGGTGTGTGGGTTTGAAATTTATGTGTTACACCCTAAATATTACGGGTCGGACATTCGGATACGGACCGGGCAGGAAGGTATCGGAAACTCGTCACACGGTCTTAGGACAGCATACCGAGACCGGGCAACCGACACTGTCGGGGCTCGGCTCGGGTCAACCGACTCTGCAGCACCGGATGATCCCGGGCCAAGTACCGGCGCAGACCGGGAAAGCGCAAGTGCTGCCGCAGAGAAAGACAACCTTGGTGGTCACCACAAGCAATCGGAAGGGAAACAGGAACGCAAGTAACTGAGAGTCTAGGCGGTGGAGATAAGACCCGGAGCCGGTAGCAAGGGGGGCAACCGTAGGGGGGAGTTGACCGGCTACGCCTGGGTTCTCCCTGAACCCTATGGGGCCACATAATGATGCTCGCGCAGAGATAGTTACATGGCTGCTAGCACCACTACCGACCCGGAGCCGGCAGCAAGGGGGGCAACCGTTGGGGGGAGTTCAACCAGCTTCGCCTGGATTCTGCCTGAACCCTACGGAGCCACATGATGATGCTCACGCAGAGATAGTTACGTGGCTGCTAGCACCAATACCGGTCTTATTGCGGAAACCGATCAGGATGAGGGAGTTCTGGGCTTTGCCAGCGCACGACAGCGTGAGCGTATCCCCCACTTATCCGAGATGCTCATAAAGATTATGATGCAGGGCACACGCCGCACCAAGGTAAGGGACGTCGAGTTGAACAGATACTGAAGCGGAGGCTTGACTTCAAGCCAATCCTATAGCACTGGGTAGCCCCCCGACCAAGTACCAGCTCGTGTTTGGGAAAGTGCAAATGCCGCTACAGGACCGCACCTCAAGGTTCGAGAGTCTATTGGGAAAGATATGGGGCGGAGCTATGCCTTGATGCCGTCGCGGCCGAAGAAAGGATAGCTGGTACGGTTGAGTGTTCGTTGCTCCGGCTCAGTTCGAGTAGTGTAATCAACCCCACACACAACCCATATCGCATCACCCAATCACGACGAGAGAACAGAGGACCTGATCCAGCCACTCTCAGGATATGTGAAAGCACTACTCTCCCATCCAAATCGAGAGATTATCTGTGTTGCACTGATAAAGTTTAACGCCAAGGCGAAGAGTTTTCACATCGCGGTGCTGGGTAATTCCCCCTCAGCACGTGACTTTGCTGAGCCGGATACTTATACGACGACCTGGCGATGAGCAGTGGGCAACCAGAATCATCGAAACGATCATCGGAATCCTCAGCAGAATCATCGAAACAATCATGGGAATCACCAAGACATCAGGTCAACGACCATCCCTACGAACGATCCTACGAGCGATCCTACGAGCGATCCTACAAGCGATCCTACAAGCGCTGCAAGTGAGATGACAGTTGATCGGGAAGGAGACGGGAGGATACGCAAGGGGCCTGAGAGTCTAGGCGGAAGATAGGAAGGGTCTGATGGGCAACACGTTGGTCGGCACGGATTGGACCCCCGTTGAGGGTATAATCCCGGAGGACGTAGCCAAGGGCTGACGTGGGGTCGTGACTTGAACCCAGCTATAAGCTGTGGGAATGGCGCGGTCCGTGATACCATTGGGCGGATTCTATTGTCAGACCGACCAGAACGAGTAGCTTTGGGCTCCGGTCTGCACCCAGAAGGGTCTGGTGTGTTAGCATATTCCTTACCTTACCTTACCTGTGAGGCAGTTGTCGAGCGAGCCGTTTGGCAGTCGCCGAAGCGTCAGACGATCTGCAGAACCGAAACGATATACGCAAGCCGTCTGGCACGCGGCCGGGCATGCGTCGCACCATCCGCCGAAGCGCAGATACGCCTAAGTGCAGCGAGTGAAACGACAGTGAATCGGGAAGGAGATGGAAGGATACGTGAGGGGCTCGAGAGTCTAGGCGGGAGATAGGAAGGGTTTGATGGGCAACATGTCGGTCAGCATGGATAGGACCTCTGTTGAGGGTATAATTCCCGAGGCCGTAGCCAAGGGCTGATGTGGGGTCGTGACTTGAACCCAGCTATAAGCTGAGGGAATGGCGTACTCCGTGATACCATTGGGCGGATCCTATTGTCAGACCGACCAGGACGAGTAGCTTCGGGCTCTGGCCTGCACCCAGGAGGGTCTGGTGTGTGAGCATATACTTTTCCTAATCTTACCCGTGAAGCAGTTGTCGTGTGAGCCGCCGGGCAAGACACCGGACCCGTCTCGACCGAAGCATCCGCCGAAGCACCATGAGTGAGCCGTCGGGCAAGACGCCGGGCCCGCCTCGAACCATCAGCTGAAGTGCCACGAGCGAGCCATCGGGCAAGACGCCGGGCCCATCTCGAATCGAATCCTCCACCGAAGTGCTGCGAGCGAGCCATCGGGCAAGACGCCGGGCCCGCCTCGAACCATCCGCCGAAGCGATACATGAGCGAGCCGTCTGGCAAGCCGCCAGGCCCGTCTCGAACCGCATGCGCCACCGTGCAAGCCACCGCGCACACCAAGCCGTCCTCCGAACGATCAGGTGAGCAAGCCGTTACCACGGAGCCGCGTAGGATCCGGCGCTCAAGCCGCAGCCGGCGGGCGCCACCGATACCGAACTGAACCCCTTAGATTATTTGCTGTGAATCCCTTAACGGTGGGCGAACTTGGAAGGATTGTCATGGAGGGTGTTATTCCTGTATAATAACTGAACGCCGGCGGAGACCGCGTGCGCCCCATCTCCTTTGTGACTATCGAGAAACCTGACTAGGTCACTATTACCGTCACTCCGATGTTGACCAGACGTTCCATTGTCACATTATGAGACGATGGGACATGTGCTGGTGTAGCTGGAAGAATGACAACAGGTGGATAACATCAGAGTCAGAAGCGTTCTTCAGTTACGTGAACTGGGAGAATGTCTTAACCAGCAGCTTTACGCTATTCATCATATGGTGGAAGAAGACCGTATTGTGGAAGCAGAACACTGGGAGATTGTGGAGAATTGGGTGGGTTTTGTAAACGAGGTAGTGGAGCCGCTCACCGATTTGTTGCCCGAACATATTGTAAAGAAGAATGGTAGACCGTGGGAATTATAATCAAAACTTTTTTTAATACATAAAACTTTTGCGCTTGCAGGTTAACAGGTTGAGAAAGGAGAGAGTGATGAAAAATGGCTTCTATCCCGAGTTCTTGGGGATAGTTTACTGCGTACGTTCACACTCCCGCTTTCAACAACAAACACCAACATCAAAGTAATTTATTTATTTTATAATATGTGTGGCTGTGGCTGCAGCAGTTGCCGAATACGACACCCCTGAATGCAAGCAGCAACCGATCCCGGTAGAATCGTAGCAGGTGCCGCCGTATTTAGCTAGTTGAGATGTGGTATGGGAAGCCCTGTAGTGGTAAGCGAGCCAAACCGTTCGAAAGCGAGTAGAGTGTCGGACACTTAGATGGGATAGCGTCTTGGCAAGTACAATGTGAGGGGTCCTGCCAAAAAACCGAGTGTGAAAGTGTGACCTCACCAAAAAGCGCCCAGCCAGAACCCCGCTTTCCCAGCGGCGATTTGCAAAACCTGCAGCAACTCTGTCTTATCGCCCCACTTGGACCGGCCCCTGTCCTCCCTTACTGTCTCATCGTCCGGCTTCGACCGGCCCCTGCCCCCCCCCACCTTTCGATTCTTTGTATCTATTCGCCTACATATTCGCCATCATACTCGCCGTCCACGTATACACCCTTTAGATTATAACTATGCCTCGACCAAGTAAGTGGTGGATTGCTACTCGAACCACAGCTGCGCTAGGAACTCAGAAGCGAAGAAAAACCATTCCAAGGAGTGAAGAGATCCCAGATAGCTGCTCCGATGGTAGTGCTCTGAGCAGCAGTAGCACCAGTGACGAAGAAGATGGCATCATCGAAGACGATCCAGAAGATGATGTACTTGTTCTGGTACAGCCCGAGGGTGGATGGAAGGAGGCAGAGCATCAGCTACCAGGCAGGTCAAAAACAAATGCTGGAAAGACCAAACAGTCACGCTGGCGTTATGCACAACAGAAAAGAAAGCAAGAGATGGAGAAGGTTGAGCTGCAGAAGACCTATGGTAACATCGGTTGCTTTTTCAAGAGCAGTCCTTCCCAATCGCAGCCAGACTCCCGGCCTCTCGGTGCCACCCTACCTGACTACACTCCTTCACCATCACCACCTCCACTCCGTCCAACGTGGCCAGATCCCCCTCTAGGGCTACTTGCTAGCTTCGACACAGCATTCTTTCAAACTATTTCCTTTAAAGAAGATATCCAACAGCTCGATCAGTGGTGTAAGATATACAAGAAGGAGTTGGTTGGAGATTGGATGAAGAGGGTTAGTGGAGTAAGAGACTTATTGATGTTTCAAGGAAGTTTTGTATACACTGCAACCCCAGTGGAAGAGAGGGAACATAGATAGAAAGATTACAGCGAATCCATTTCTCTTCGGTTGGGAAAAGGGCCCAAGTTTGCATATTTTCTCCGGCAATGGGTGAGGGATTGGTTTGAATGTCGGATTCCACCCCCTTGCCTGATGAAAGGAAAGAATGTCAAACGACAGAGTCTATACAACCTGGCCGTTCGAGAGTATTTAAATACGTCTTTATAGCATGCAAATCCACAGGGCGTGTGCACTGCTGTACAAGGCTATCTACAGAGTCAATCTGTATGCAACATCATGCAAATCGACTCTATCCTCACAGATACAAGTAAGATAGAAGCAAAGAGTGCTGTTTCTCAAAGAACTGCACAGTGGTGGTTGATCAAGCTCGGTTGGGTGTATGGACGGAATAAGAAGGGATATTGTGATGGACCTGAATGGGAAGATGTGGTCGAATATCATTAGAAAGAATTCTGTCCGAGGATGCAGGTAATGATCTAAATGTTCTATGGCATTTACCTACAGCAGCTGACTAGTACAGGAACTTCTGAAAACTCTACGTGAAGATGACAATAACTGCGAGATTCCAAAAGCCCTACCTCCATCTACGAAACGGCGACATCTTGTGACTCACAAAGAGAGTACCTTCAATGCAAATGATAGCTCTTCCTTCTTGTGAAAAAAAGGTGGAAGTGAATGGCTGAAGCCAAAGTCAGGGGGAAGGGTTTCATGGTGTCGGAGTTTTTGTGTGCAGCCAAATAACGCCTTTCCTACTTCGATGAATCCACACAACAGCCTGTCTACGCTACAGCGTGTAATGGCGGTGGTTCTCCAAGGTACTCGAGTGAGTTCTGGTGATGCAAGCGAGACCGGGACCGGAAGCGGGGGGGGGGGGGGAATGGGAACGGGAATGGGAACGGGAACGGGAGACAGAGATGGACAGTGTCAGACGGACGTGTCGGACAAGAACGGACAACATCAGATGGACGTGTCGGACAGGGAGACGGACAGTGTCGGACGGATGTGTCAGACAGAGAAATGGACAGCGTCGGACAGACGTGTCGGACAAGAACGGACAACGTCAGACGGACATGTCGGACAAGAACAGACTACGTCAGACGGACGTGTCGGAAAAGAACGGAAAACATCAGATGAACATGTCGGACAGGAAGACGTACAGGGTCACACGGATGTGTCAGACGGAGAGACGGATAGCATCGGACGGACATGTCGGACAAGAACGGACAATGTCAGACAGACGTGTCGGACAGGGACGGGTGGCGCTAGACGAGTGTAGCCGATACGGAGATACGGTGGAAACGGAGGAAACGGAGGAAACGGAGGCGAGGCTGATATTCCGAATATAATACAACAGGTTGCATGAAGAGAAGAAGAAGACAAAACACAGGAGACAGCCCTCCTTATATATACAGTTCTCGCAACTCCCATACATCTTCCTACTCATACCCGCGCAACTCACATATGTACTCATACTCACATATGTGTTACACCTGAGTATCTAGAGTACGTAGCGGTAGAGTTAGAACGAGACTAGCAGGTAACGAATGATGATCCTAGAGTCTAGGCGGGAGATAAAGGAACGGAGTTTAGCTTACGGCCATACCGGTCATAAGGGGTAAACTCCGGAATGAGGGGTCAAAATGCGAGAACGAGCGGACAAGCTAGGCAGACACTGGTTCCACTCTCCACGAGAGGAACCACATACGATGAGAGGTCTGGGTCCCTGCAGGGAGAGGCCACGTACAAGCGGTCTGGAGCTAGCACCCCGCTCAGCTGCATGGAGAACTCATCTCCCTTATCTACGACCCAGCTATGGCCAATGAATCACCCACGGGGTCGACGCACCTTGGGGGAATCCAAAACCCAAGTCACCGCTTCTCACGCTGCCACTCTCTGAATAAAAAGAGAGAAGGATTCTTCCCAACGAGAAAGAATCCTCAGCACGACCATCACCAAACACTACCGACCCAACCCACAAGATCTAAGATTATTCGATTGTGAATTATCGAAAGTAGCCTGATTACCTTTGATTCTCTCCACACTCTGGTCACAATACAACCCCAGTGTCACACTATAATCTTGATCTCAAAGTCACCCTACTTTCATGACTTGCTTCGACGATACCTACTTCGAAGACCACCTCTATCTACTCGAGCTATCTACCTTCTTGGAACCCAAGTCCCAATACTCCTACGACTATACCTTTCAGTCAATCGACTACGAAATCTCAAAATTCAAACATTGGGAAGAATTCTTTGACGGATCAAAGACGAACCTCGAAAAGATCGACTGCACCCCTTATCATTGTTATACCCAGCAGTGGTGGAAATGTGCACTACTATCACAACCCGCCAATTTCGACGAAGACGAACTCTTCGACCTGTTTGATTACCCTTTTGACTACGACTCCACCATCCACAGCGGAGATTTCCTAGATCAATACTAGAAGATGTCTACTTCGTCCGACTATAACATGCTCCAGTTGGAGGCACCCCGAGGGCTGCTCCAGATTACCAACGACGAAGAACCCCAAGAGAAAACCCTGGAGATCGCCAACCCGGTTGGATGGATGTGGGCGATGGCCAACCACCAGCAGCAGGCCGAGCAAGACCTACACCAGCTAATTGACATCTGCGGCAACACGTTGGACCACACGGACCGACGCATCAGGCGGATCGAAGCCGCCTACAACCGACTGGCACAAGGAGCCCAATGCGTCTACAAGCAGATGGAAGCCAAGGAACAAATCTCGGGGGATTGGGTAAGGAACGAATTAATGGTATCGGCTCACGCATACCAGGCATTTACCAGACAGGTCTGGGAAGGTATCATCGAACACTCCAAGACGAGTGACTTGCATCGGGTACACGAGGCAATCCAAGTAGCCCGAATGCACGATGCAGTAGCTTTCCTGTCAGAAGCAAACCTGGCCTGAAACGTCCACCTAATGGAATTCCAAGGAAACGTGGAAAAATGGGCTGCTGACCACCAAAGAAAGGTAGAAATGCTCGAGCAACAGCGAAACGAGGACCAAGATTGAATAACCGGCCTAGAGCAATGGCTGGCCCAAGCACAAGACGAACTGTTGCGAGTAGCAACTGCAGTTCCCCTGCCCGCAACACCTGTCGAACAGACCCGGCCCACTCCAAGCCCAGGGGCACTACCAACCCGACTAATGCTGGGGAGCCCCTTACTCGGAGGAACTCAACAACGACGACCAAGGCCCCCGGCAGTCTCAGCTACGAGCCCGCGGTACAGACCCCAAGGTACGGGACGGGCAGGAAGAGGTGGCCCCCCACCAAGACCCCCGCAAGGGAGAGCACCACACTCGCCTACGCCCCCTCCTAGCGAGGACAACAACGACCTGTACGAACGGAACCTACTGACAGGAAGGCCTCCACCAGGAGCAAGGGAACTTACCCAGGACCGGCTGGCAACCATGCTCACGCCAGGGGAAATAGCCCAGCTAGTGGGAGCCGGAATCGCGGCAGCACAAGCCGTAGAGCAGCCGGAAAGAGGAACCTAAGTACACACCTCAAGGCTCAAAATGGAAAATCCAGAAAAATTCGACGGGAAAAGCTCGTCCACCTTCAACCAATGGTGGGAATCGGTTACGATGTACCTGAGATTCTACCCGGAAACGATCGACCGCCAGAAAATCGCCTGGGTCGGAACCCTTCTAACCGACACCGCCCTGGTATTGTTACACCTGGGTGATCCACGAAGTACATAGAGTATCTAGATTACTTAGTGACTGGGGAGAAGGAAGGCTAGCGGGTGACGGATGATGGATCAAGAGTCTAGGAGGGAGTTAAGGAGCCGGAGTTAGCCTACAGCCGAGAGATCGAACCTTGCGGGGAAAGATCGTACCTTGCGGGGATCGGATGAAGAAACTCCGAGGTGGGGGTCGGAGTGCAAATGAAGTGGTCTTAGGAGACATGGTCTAAACTCCTTGCAGGGAGAGACCAGATGTTGGTTGACCCCTGCGGGGAGGAGCCACGTACGCAGCAAGTCTGGGTCCTCGCGGGGACTGGCTTAGATCCTCGCGGGGGGAGCCACGTACGAGTCTAGACGCAAGAAACCCCCGCCCAGTTGCATGACGAACTCATCTCCCTTATCTACACCCCTGCCAGGACCAATGATCCACCCACGGGGGCCATGCACCTCGGGGGAATCCAAACCCGAGTCACCATCTCTCACGCTAAGTCACCAGATCTCACGACGGCTATTTCCCTACAAAAGAAGGAGGATTTCTCACCTCACCGAGAGAAATCAGAACGAACATCCTCACCAACACTACCACCGAACCCACACACAAGATCTACGATTATTCCGTTGTGAATCATCGAAAGTAGCCTGATTACCTTTGATTCCACCTACACTCCAGTTACGAGACAACCCCAGTGTCACACTATAATCTTGATCTCAAATCACCTTACTTTCATGACAAACTTCGACTACACCTATTTCGAAGACCACCTTTATCTCCTCGAGCTATCCACCTTCTTGGAACCTAAGTCTCAGTACTCCTTCGACTATACGTTCCAATCAATCGATAGCGAATTGGCCGATTACGAACGGTGGGATACATCCAGTGACGGACCTATCCCTACGCCCTACCTCGAAGGTAACCACGAACCCTGGAACTGGTATATGCAATACTGGGTCAACTGTGCCCACAGCCATAAAAACGCCGAATTCACAGAAGACGAGCTCCGGCATCTCTGTGACGATCATTTTACCGACCACGAAACAATCTACACCGGAGATTTCCTCGACCGTTATTAAGCCATGACGACCTCCTCGGACTTCAATATGCTCAGGCTGGAGGCGCCACGGGACCTGCTCCAGATCACCAGCGGAACGCCAAACCCGGAACTGGCAGTAGAAATCGCCAACCCCGCGGTCTGGGTCAGGACCCTGGTACACCAGCAGCGACAGGCCGAGAACGACCTCCGACGACTCACAGAGCTATGCGGTGACGCCTATGACAGGACCGACCGACGAACGCGAGAAATCGAGCAAGCCTACCAAACCTTAGCGGAGGGCACCAGGTACGTATATGACCGCGTCAACGCTAATGAGAAGATAGCAGAAGAATGGATACGCAGCGAGCTGTCGAGTGCCGCCAACGCGTACCAATCCCTCGCCAGTAATATCTGGCAGGCGATCCTCGAGCACACCAACGAGGCTAACGAACGACAAATATGTCAGGCCACTCAGATGGCCCGGGTAAACAACGCCCTGTCCTTTTTGGCGGAAGCTAACGCGGCCCGAAACCAACACCTGGCCAACTTCCAGGGAAACGTGGAACTATGGGCCGCCGCCCACCAAAATCGGGTGTCCTCCCTGGAAAACCAACTCCGGGAAGCGAGAGCGGAAATCCTATGCCTTGCGGCCAGAATTCCACTACCCGCAACGCCACCAGTGCCCCCAAACCCGCCAACGTGGAGAAGCCCTGCCCGACAAACCAGTACCAGCGACCCTTGAGGGCATTCTCCCCCAGCGTTGGGAAGCCCGTTACGCCTGAACCCGGGACCCCCTATCTGACGACAGAGACCCCCGGCGCTACCCACGACGCCGGAAATGAGACAGCGACTGGCGGAACTTCGGCGCCACATCTCCCCAAGACCACCGGCGCCCGAGCCTGCGGTAGGACAAGGAGGAAATCCCCCGTCCACACCCCCATCCTCTGTGAGGCCCCCCACGGGCCCGCCGTCCGAGCCACCCCGTCCGCCTCTCCGGCCCCCCCATCCCCCCTCGCCACCTAGGAATCTGGCACCCATAATCACTACCCAAGACCTGGTGCGGCTAGAGGCAGAGGGAGTGGAAAGGGCCCGACAAGCTGAGCGGGCCACAGGCGAAGCCCGAGTACACACCTCCCGGCTGAAGATGGAGAACCCCGAAAAATTCGACGGAAAAAGCTCGTCCACCTTCAACCAGTGGTGGGAATCGGTCACGATGTACCTAGGATTCTATCCGGGAACAGTCGACCATCAAAAAATCGCGTGGGTTGGAACCCTTCTAACTGACACCGTCCTGGTTTGGCACCTCCACCGGTATCGCGAGCTGGCGGAAACCGATACCTGGGTTAACTACACGGCGGCAATCCGAACGGAGTACCGAAATGAACGAAAAGAGGCGGACGCCCAACTCAAGCTAGGGCAGCTCAAGTACCAGGGATCTATCCGAGCCTACCTAACGGAGTTACGAGCGCTCAACAACTTCGCGCGGGCAAGCGTGGAGGCACTAAGGGAAAAGGTGGACCTGGCCATGCCAGACGCCATACTAGATATACGATTCGCCCATTACCTCGAGGACTTTGCAGACGACGAAGGCTTCCTGTAAGCCACCCACCAGGCCGGGCTACAGGTGGAAAAGAAAAAAGCCCTACAAACGGCTAAAGAAGCAATGTGCACTGGACCCGCCCCAGCCAAAAAGGAGGAGCGCAAGAAAGAGGAAAAACGGCCAACAACGAGGGCGGAAAATCAGGAACCCAGGAAAAATGACTCCCGGGCTCAGAAAAATAACGGATGGGAATCCACGGGGGCCGCTCTGCGGGGGGTACCCCAGAACGAAATAGACGCGCACAAAAAAGTCAAGGATGCATGTTGGCGATGCGGAAGAACGGGTCACCGCACTTTCGACTCCTTCTCCTTCTAAACAACACAAGGAACGGAGCTGCCACTGGCACCCTGGAAAGTAGGGGGAGTCGCCGACACCCGGAACCCATCGAAAGGGAAAAGGAAGAGGGAGGAAGACTCAAGTGACGCCCCGGCCGACAAACAGCAAAAAGTGGCAGCAGTAGAGGAGATCATCACGGACCATCCACTATGGGCAGACACAGACGACTCGGATTTTTAAAGGACCCCCGTTCGGCGCCCAACAGGACGGTCAGCCGGGTATGCAGCGCCTCACGGAAAAGGAAGGAAAGAGAAGACCCGAAAATAAAAGAAAAATCTGAGAAAAAACCCCAAAGGAACAACCGACCCATCGTCACAATGCTGCTACATAACCAGAACAACAGTTATCGAGTACAAGTGCTACTAGACACAGGGTGCTCGATAAATCTGATAAACCAACAGATGGTGCAACGCCTGAACCTGCGAAAATACCCACACAAAAATCCCAGGATCATTGAAAGTTTCACCGGACAAACTATCGAAACTGTGGGGCAGTTCCACACGGGCCGCTACGATTACAACACCGGAAACATTTCTCTAGAGAGGCTTTCGAAATCTCTCCAATTGAGGAAGGAATCGACATAGTTCTCTCGTTCAGGTGGGTGGAGGATCACCCACCTCAGGGAACTTGGTCCGCGGAAGAAATCAGGTTCAACAGCCCCGGCTGCCTGGAAAATTGCACCCAATTCAGAACAACCGACTTTTCCCTCACCTGGGATGAATCAGTAACCCTGGAGCCCTCAGCCCGCATCCTAGGACACGTGTCCTCGGTAACCGAGGACCCCCGGCACGGCGTTCCCCCGCAATTTCAGCAATTCCTGGGAATAATGAGTAAGGAAGCAGCAGATGCCCTCCCGGAACATCGACCATACGACTGTAAGATCAATCTACGGGAAGGAACCACTGCCCCCTGGGGACCAATCTACCCTCTATCCGAGGTAGAACTCCAGACTCTCAGAGAATGGCTAAAGGAGATGGAAAAAACGGGGAAAATAAGAAAATCAACTTCACCGGCTGGGACCCCAATCCTATTCGTCCCCAAACCAAGCGGTAGAGGACTCCGGCTCTGTGTCGACTACCGAGGATTGAATGCAGTCACCATCCCAAACCGCTACCCGTTACCCTTAATGCAGGAACTACAAGACAGGGTGCAAGGCGCTCAATGGTTCACCAAATTGGACCTCAAAAACGGGTTCAACCTCATCAGGATCTGAAAAGGAGACAAATGGAAAACAGCGTTGAGAACCCAGTACGGACTCTACGAATTCCATGTAATGCCCTTCGGACTCACCAACGCCCTATCAACCTTCCAAGATATGATGAACCATGTCCTATCGGACGTCCTGGACATTGGAGTTCTGGCCTATATGGACGACATCCTCATATATGCCAAAACAGAGGAAGAGCATGACGAATTAGTCAGGAAGGTACTGGGCAGGCTCCAAACAAACGGACTGGCCGTCTCCCCAGAAATGTGTGTATGGAAAACACACGAGGTGGAATTCCTGGGATACATCATTGGACGCAACGGCATCCAGATGAGCTAGGATAAAGTGGAGGCCGTACTATCGTGGTGACAGCCGGCCTCGGTCACCGAAACACAGTCCTTTTTGGGTTTCGCCAACTTCTATCAACGATTCATCAGGGACTACTCACGAGTAGCCAAGCCACTGATGGATTTAACCAAGAAAAACGAAAAATGGACATGGTCGAAGGAAGCGCAGGCAGCCTTTGAAGAACTAAAAATGCGCTTCACCTCCGCCCCGATATTGGCCCACTTTGACCCAACAAAGCAGGTCATCATCGAAACCGATGCCTCGGACTTCGCAATAGGAGCAGTGCTATCACAGCGAGACGAGGAAAACCGCCTACACCTGGTAGCATTCCACTCCAGGAAATTCCAGCCTGCGGAAATCAACTATGAGATCCACGACAAGGAACTCCTGGCAGTGGTAGACGCCTTCAAGCACTGGAGACGCTACTGCGAAGGAGCGGAACATCAGATACAGGTACTATCGGACCACCAGAACCTGGAGTACTTCACAACGACAAAAGCACTCAATCGCAGACAAGCCCGGTGGGCGCAGGAACTGGCCGGTATAAACTTCAGAATCTACTACAGACCGGGCAGCAAAAACTGCAAACCAGTCGCATTGTCTAGGCGTGCGGAGCACAGCCCAGAAAAGGGGGGGATAGAAGACCAGCCAATAACAACGGTTCTGAAAAAATCCCACTTTGAAGCACCAAACCGACAGGAGATAACATTCATTGTCTCTTTGGTCCGGCTGTCCTCAATCCCCAACCGAAAATGGGCAAAGGAATTCCAGGAAAAAGTGAAAGAGGAGGCAATAAAAGACGAGGACTACCAGCGAGGTTGGGAAGCGGTGGTACAGGAGCTATCGCCGAAGGCCGAAAAGGCCAGGGAGAAAAATGTGGAAATCATGGGAGGAATGCTATACCGACAAGGGAAACTATGGATACCTAAGGGACTGGTACAGCAAGTGATGGAGTCCGAGCACGACACAAAAGTAGCGGGCCACATGGGACAAGACAAGACGATCGAATTGGTCCAACGAAATTTCTGGTGGCCTAAAATAAACGAACGGATCATCGACTTCGTCAGGAGCTCCCCGGAGTGCCAGCAAAACAAGGCCACTCGACACCAACCCTACGGCCTATCCTTACCCCTGGAACTCCCATATGCGCCATGGCAGTCTATCGCGATGGATTTCATCACCGAACTCCTGCTGTCAGAAGAATGCGACCAACTTTGGGTAATCATTGACCGATTTACTAAAATGGCACATTTCGTTCCCCTGACAAAAGCCAAAAAAACAGCCGAGGACCTGGCAGTAATATCCGCCAGGGAGGTATGGAAGCACCACGGCCTCCCTACTGACATCGTGTCGGACAGAGATTCACGGTTCACCTCGGAGGTCTGGTAGGAGTTCCTATGAGTCTCGGGCATCCGGTCACGGATGTCAACTGCGTTCCACCCCCAAACCGATGGACAGACAGAGCGGCTTAACCAGACGATCGAAGCCAACCTCGGAGCCTTCATCAGCCGAGAACAAAACGACTGGGTTCGACTGCTCCCGATGGCCGAGTTCGCCTACTACAACTCGACCACCACGGGAAACGGTATGTCCCCATTCTACGCTAACTATGGCTTTCACCCGATGGCCACGGATCCGGCGTCAACGGAACCTCTCAACCCGGCCAGCAAGGTGTACGCTCGTTGGATGCACACCGTACACGACGTGTCCCGAAAAGGGGTGGAAGAAGCACAGGAGCGGATGCGACGATACACGGACCCGAACCGAAAGGAACCTCCAGCGTATCAGGTGGGAGAACTGGTAATGCTCAGCGGCCGCAACATCAAGACGCGCCGGCCCTCAAAAAAGCTGGATCACAAAAACCATGGCCCCTTCCAAATCGAGAAAATTGTTTCCCCACTAGCCGTCCGCCTCACGCTACCTCGGAAGTGGAAAATACACAACGTCTTTCACGTCTCACTACTCAAACCATACCGAACCAGCAAACACCGAGCATCTCCGGATCCCTCGAAGGTGCTGCGAGAAGCAGACGACATCGAACAATCGGAGGAATATGATGTGGAAGAAGTTATGTCTTCGGTCGAACATGGCCGGGGAAACAACAAAAGAATTCTCTATCTCGTCAAGTGGCTCGACTATCCGGAACGCAAAGACTGGACGGAAGAACCATTCGACAACTTTTCGGTAGGTGGTTTGGAGAAACTCCGAGAGTTTCATCAATGGAATCCAGACGCGTCGAGGGACTACCGGCTCACTGACGCCTAAGCAGGACGTCCATAAAAGGGCCCGACGAAGCAATGAGCGGTAGTAGGGATGAAGGGGCTGGAGGACTTCATCTCATCAAACACCGCATATGAACGAAAACGTCGCAACACATACCAGCAACACGGATAAGGAACCGACGACTCGAATCGAACAACCGATGATCCCGTCCCCGAAGGCACAGTCACTCCTCGGTACATTCTTTGGCACTATGAGCGGCCCATTCGGAAGGTCACTGCCCGGATACTGGTTTCAGCCCGAAGGACACCATAGGCTCTCTCGGACGGACGATTCGAGTCGACCTTGGAAACGACACCGACGATATGAAAGACCTGCTTCTCGGGCACCCGGGTACGAGGGCGCGTCCCCAGAACTCAGACAGGTACCACACAACCCGGTAACGAGGACTTGAGAGACTCGGAAGGAAGACACGGAACGACGACAGAGAATGCGCGGGCACTTCTTGATACGTTTGCTTCAACCGGATGAGTTGTCGTACCTCTTTCTGAATCCCGGATCCTAGCCGTCGGCCCAGCGATTTCCTACCCGCTCTCTCGAAGAATCGAATCCCGGTTGGGACACGTCACGACGCCAAGAAACACCACACGCTTGTAGTAGTACGCTCCGGCTTACTCTGAGGGCCTGGCCATACCGACGGAGTACAGAGAATGATGCCCTGCTCCGGTGGCTGGGAGGGGCTGCAGGGGAGGAGGACTGCAGTCCGTGACGCTGCAAGGAACTCAGCGTTGAAAGAATCTCACGATCCAAGAAAAGAGACGGGCTACATAGATAGAACAAAATGAGCACTCGGGACGAGGCTAAGGAGGAGGGGAGGTAGTATTACACCTGGGTGATCTACAAAGTACATAGAGTATCTAGATTACTCAGCGACCGAGGAGAAGGAAGGCTAGCGGGTGACGGATGATGGATCAAGAGTCTAGGAGGGAGTTAAGGAGCCGGAGTTAGCCTACGGCCAAGAGATCGAACCTTGTGGGGAAAGATCGAACCTTGCGGGGATCGGACGAAGGAACTCCGAGGTGGGGGTTGGAGTGCAAACGAAGCGGTCTTAGCAGACATGGTCTAAACTCCTTGCGGGGAGAGACCAGACGTTGGTTGACCCCTGCGGGGAGGAGCCACGTACGCAGCAAGTCTGGATCCTTGCGGGGACTGGCTTAGATCCTCGCGGGGGGAGCCACGTACGAGTCTAGACGCAAGAAACCCCTGCCCAGTTGCATGACGAACTCATCTCCCTTATCTACACCCCTGCCAGGACCAATGATCCACCCACGGGGGCCATGCGCCTCGGGGGAATCCAAACCCGAGTCACCATCTCTCACGCTAAGTCACCAGATCTCACGACGGCTATTTCCCTACAAAAGAAGGAGGATTTCTCACCTCACCGAGAGAAATCAGAACGAACATCCTCACCAACACTACCACCGAACCCACACACAAGATCTAAGATTATTCCGTTGTGAATTATCGAGAGTAGCCAGATTACCTTTGATTCCACCTACACTCCGGTTACGAGACAACCCCAGTGTCACACGTATGGCACCTCCACCGGTACCAAGAACTCGGAGAAAACGACACCTGGGTTAACTACTCCGCGGCTATCCGAATGGAGTACCGAAACGAATGGGAAGTGGTGGACACCGAACTCAAGCTAGGACAGCTCAAGTACCAAGGGTCCATCCGTGCCTACCTGACAGAGTTTCGAGCACTCCATAACTTCGCATGGGCCACTGGGGAGGCACTAAGAGAAAAAGTGGACCTGGCCATACCCGACATGGTTCTGGACATGCGGTTCGCCCACTACCTGGAGGACTTCGCAGATGATGAGGGCTTCCTACAAGCCACCCACCAGGCCGGTCTACAGGTGGAAAAGAAAAAAGCCCTAAAAATGGCTAAGTAGGCGATGCGCGTCAGACCCACACCAACTAAAGACGGAAGAAAGGACGACTGACGCAAGGACGCCCAAGAAAAACGGCCACCTAGGCAAGAGGAGACTCGGGAACCAAGGCGGAACGAAGCTCGGCCACCCAAGAAAGACTGGGGGTCCACGGCAGCTGCTCTAAAAGGGGTACCGCAGAACGAAGTAGATGACCACAAAAAGGACCGAGACAACTGATGGCGATGCGGAAGGCCCGGTCACAGGACCTACGACTGCTTTTCCTTCCAGACGGTACAAGGGATAGCGCTGCCACTGGCGCCATGGAAAGTGGCGGCTGCGACCACCGCTACTCCCACGACTGTTCCCTCCGGGAAAAGGTCACGAGAAGACGGGCCCGAAAGCATCCCAGCCACAAAGCACCAAAAGGTGGCCGCGGTCGAAGAGATGGCCACGGACCTACCGCTCTGGGTCGACTCCGAGGAATCGGATTTTTAAGAAACTCTGTCCTGGCGCCTGACAGAGTCAGAAACCAGGCATGTGGCGCCTCCAAAAGAAAACGAGAAGACCCGGACATGGGAACAGCGGAACCAAGAAGTAAGCGGCAAACCCGCCCAATAATTCCCATGGTACTCCTCGTGAACGGGAAAAAACACCAGGTAAAAACACTTCTGGATACGGGATGCTCGATACCCCTTATCAACCAACGAACCGTCGAAAGACTGGAGATGGAAGGCAAAACTTACAAAAACCCTCGAACCATTGAAAGCTTCATGGGAGAAACAGTTGAAAACGTGGGTCAATATTACACAAAACCCATACAATTACAACATCAGAACCATTTTACCAACGAGCAGTTCAATGTGGCGCCGATGGAAGAAGCCATCGACCAATTCCTCACTTTCGAATGGATCGAGCGACACCCACCACAAGGAGCCTGGACGTCAGAAGAAATAAGGTTTAATAACGCTCGTTGCATGGAAAATTGCACTAAGTTCGAAACAGACCCTTTCTCTCTAACCTGGGACAAGGCGGTACTATACCAGGAGGGAGCTGGCATCATCGGACAGGTATCGGCGATAAAGGAAAACGAGGACCTGCTGGCAAACGTACCAACAAAATTCCAGCCATATTTGGGAATTATGGGAAAAGAGGCAGCCGACGCTCTCGCGGCGCATCGACCCTATGACTGCAAAATCGACTTTTGCCAAGGCGAAACCGCGCCATGGGGACCCATCTATCCGCTGTCAGAGGTAGAACTCCAAACACTCAGAGAATGGCTAAAAGAAATGGAGCGAACAGGGAAAATCAAACGTTCCACATCTTTGCCCGGGTCCCCGATCCTGTTCGTACCAAAACCACATGGACGAGGGCTGCGCCTATGTGTGGACTACCGAGCGCTGAACAAGATAACGATTCCCAACCGCTATCCCCTATCTCTGATGCAGGAACTGCAAGACCGGGTCCAAGGTGCGCAATGGTTCACCAAGATGAATCTTAAGAACGGATTCCACCTCATCCGAATGACAGAAGGCGACGAATGGAAGACAGCCTTCCGGACACGATACGGGCTCCTTGAATTCCAAGTCATGCCGTTCGGACTAACCAACGCCCCCTCCACTTTCCAGGATATGATGAATCACGTCTTTTCGGACCTATTAGACCTGGGAGTTATAGCCTATATGGACGATATCCTGATATACGCAAAGGAAGAAGAAGAGCACGACAGACTAGTAGAAGAAGTCTTGAAACGACTAACCACCAACGGACTAGTGGTCTCACCCGACAAGTGCGAATGGCAGGTTCATGAGGTGGAATTCCTAGGCTACGTCATTGGACAAAACGGAATTCGGATGGCTCAGGACAAGGTGGACGCAGTGCTAAGCTGGCGAATCCCGAATTCATTAACAGAAGTCCAGTCATTCCTCGGATTCGCCAACTTCTACAGACGCTTCATCAAATACTACTCCCGGGTAGCTCGACCACTCACCGAGCTGACAAAGAAAACCCCGGGAAAATGGGCCTGGAACCCAGAAGCTTGAGCAGCGTTCAAGGAATTAAAAGAACGATTCACTACGGCACCCATCATGGCACATTTCGACGCGTCCCGATTGGTCATCATTGAGGCAGACGCATCATACTTCACGATAGGAGCAGTCCTATCGCAACGAGACGACGACAACCGGCTCCACCCAGTGGCATTCCACTCAAGGAAGTTCCAGCCCGCGGAAATCAACTATGACGTCCACGACAAGGAACTCTTAGCTATTGTGGACGCCTTCAAACACTGGCGACGATATTGTGAATGAGCGGAACACCCAATACAGGTGTTCACAGATCACCACAATTTGGAGTACTTCACAACTACGAAGGTACTCAACTGTCGACAAGCACGTTGGGCGAAGGAACTAGCTGGCATAGATTTCAGAATCCATTACCGACCAGGCACTCAGAATGGAAAGCCAGACGCACTGTCGAGGCGTCCGGAGTACCGCCCTGAGAAAGGGGGGATAGAAAACCAACCAACAACGTCGGTTTTAAAGAAAAGCCATTTTGAAGAACGCCTGACACACTCCTTCGTCTGCTCATCAGCCAGGCTGGCATCACTTCCAGCCCGAAAATGGAACCCGGATTTTTTGGAAGAAGTCAGAAAGGCAGCAAGAGGTGACCCAGCCTATCAGCAGGGCCGAAAAGAAGCAACAACAAAAGAACTGATGCCTACGGAACGAAAAGAGGGCAAGGGGAACCTGGAACTCAAGGACGATCTGCTTTACCGGAAAAGCATGCTGTGGGCACCGGAAGGAATAGTGCAACGAATATTGGAATCGGAGCACGACACAAAGGTGGTAGGCCACAAGGGACAGGACAAAACGATCGAACTCATCCGCCGAAACTTCTGGTGGCCAAGAATGAACGAACACAATGTCGACTTCGTCAGAAGTTGCCCGTAGTGCCAGCAAAATAAGGCCTCCCGTCACCAACCCTACGGGCTGTCGTCCCCACTGGAACTACCCCATGCGCCGTGGCAGTCCATCGCTATGGATTTTATGACAGAGCTACCACTGTTGGACGATTGCGATCAGCTCTGGGTAATCATCGACTGTTTCACCAAGATGGCTCATTCCCTCCCATTGAGAAAAGAAGGGAAAATGGCGGCAGACTTAGCGGTCATATTTGCTAGGGAAGTATGGAGGTTCCACGGTACGCCCACTGACATTGTGTCCGATCGGGACTCCCAGTTCACATCGGAAGTCTGGAAGGAATTTCTGGCGGTACTAAAAACCCGGCCACGAATGTCAACGGCCTTCCACCCGCAGACAGACGGACAAACAGAATGCATCAACCAAACGATAGAGGCGTACCTCCGGGCATTTACGGACCAAGAACAGGATAACTGGGTGTCCCTCCTACCTATGGCAGAGTTCGCGTACAATAACTCAGTCACAATATGAAACAGAATGTCCCCATTCTACGCCAATTACGGAAGATACCCAGCCGCAATTGACCCACCAACGACGGATCCCCACAACCCAGCCAGCACGGTCTATGCCCACTGGATGCAGACGATACACGAGGAATCCCGGAAGGGACTGGAAGTCGTGCAAGAACGAATGCGCCGGTACAGCGACCCCAATCGAAAGGAACCCCCAGCGTACCAAGTGGGAGACTTGGTAATGCTCAACGGGCGCAACCTCAAGACGCGCCACCCATCGAAGAAACTGGACCACAAAAATCAGGGTCCCTTCCAGGTCGAGAAAATCGTCTCCCCAGTAGCTGTCCGCCTCACGCTACCTCGGAAATGGAAGATCCACAACGTCTTCCATGTCTTGCTCATCGAACCATTTCGAACCAGTGAACACCGAGCACCTCCGGATCCATCGAAGGTGCTGCGAGAAGCCGACGACATCGAACAATCGGAGGAATACGATGTGGAAGAAGTTATGTCCTCGGTCGAACGTGGCCAAGGAAATAACAAACGAATCCTATACCTCGTTAAATGGCTCGACTACCCCGAACGCAAAGACTGGACGGAAGAGCCATACGACAACTTTTCGGTAGACGGTCTGGAGAAACTCCAGGAGTTTCACCAACGAAACCCAGACACACCGAGGGACTATCGGCTCACCAACGCCTAGGCGGGATGTCCATAAAAGGGCTCCATGACGCATGAGCGATAGTAGGGATGGAGGGGCTGGAGGACTTCATCTCACACACACACGAAAAATCCCTTCGGAATAAGAAACCGGCGGCCCAGGACAACTCGGCGGTGCACCCCGTCCCCGACAGCACCGTTACTCCTCGACACACCTTCCGGCTGGCCAGACCAGCTCATTTAAAAAAAAGGAAGGTCCCTATCCGGATACGGGTTTCTAGCTCGACAGCCACAATGGGCTCTCCCACCGAGGAAGCTCGGAAGCCGACCCCGGAACTGAAGTTCGGAGAAATAGGAGGAAGAAAAGACCCGCTTCTCGGGCACAAAACGACAACAAAGCCGCCGACCGGGCGCCCACCGGAAGATCCCTCGGAAAAGCATTAGACAAAACGCAGTGACTCCGAACAGTCATCCCTGGCGAAAGGATTAGCGGAACAAAGGAGTTCGGCGGCTCGCTCGACCTGGCCGGCCAATGGGCAACTATAAGACCAAGCGGCCAACCGACCACCGAACGAACCGAGACTTCTTGCGGAACCTACGATGATCCCCTGACCCGGACACTCTGCCGGCAACTATAAGTCCGGAGATACGCGCCGACCACCAGGAAGACCGAACAGTTCCTCTCTAATCCCGACGCAATCGGGGTCCCCTGACGGACTTCGCAAGGCGGCGCCCAGTACGAAGGAACATACGTCTCTGCGACAGTAAGAGTACGCACCGGCTTGCTCTAAGGGCCCAGTCATACTGACGGATTACAGGCACATTCTGAGGGAAGAACTCTGGTCTGGTGACTGGGAGGGCTGCAGGGGTGGAGGACTGTAGTCCGTGACGCTGAAGGAACTTCGGCGTTGAAAGAATCACACGATCACAGGAAGAGACGGGCTACTCCGATAGAAACAATAATTAGCGCTCGGGACGAGGCTAAGGGGAGGGAAGGTAGTGTTACACCTGAGTATCTAGAGTACGCAGCGGTAGATTTAGAACGACACTAGCGGGTAACGAATGATGATCCTAGAGTCTAGGTGGGAGATAAAGGAAACGAGTTTAGCTTACGGCTGTACTAGTCGTAAGGGGTAAACTCCAGGATGAGGGGTCAAAATGCGAGAACGAGTGGACAAGCTAGGCAGACACTGGTTTGGCTCTCTACGATAGGAACCACATACGATAAGAGGTCTGGGTCCCTGCGGGGAGAGGCCACGTATGAGCGGTCTGCAGCTAGCACCCCACTCAGCTGCATGGAGAACTCATCTCCCTTATCTACGACCCAGCTATGGCCAATGAATCACCCATGGGGTCGACGCACCTTGGGGGAATCCAAAACCCGAGTCACCGCTTGTCACGCTGCCACTCTCGGAATAAAAAAAGAGAAGGATTCTTCCCAACGAGAAAGAATCCTCAGCACGACCATCACCAAACACTACCGACCCAACCCACAAGATCTAAGATTATTCCATTGTGAATTATCGAAAGTAGCCTGATTACCTTTGATTCTCTCCACACTCTGGTCACAATACAATTCCAGTGTCACAATATGTGCTCATAACCACGCAACTCATACAACCTTCTCTTATGCAGCCGGGGCCTGTAACCGACACCATTTCCAAGATCAAGACATCCGGAGCGAGGCGACGACACTCTTTCCAAGATCGAGACATCCGGAGTGAGGTGTCGGCATTAACAACGAAATCAAAGAACCAAACCCAAATCAAGCGCCGGAACCTGCACTGTGACAGTATCCCCCTTCTATCGCTGAGCTCCCGCGAAGCTTTATTCGAGAGGGCCGGGCTTGTTGGAGTATTGTTCGTGGAATCGAGTAACCGCTACTAGCTCGTTGACGTTTCCCGCTGGCTCCCAATTCGGGTGATCAAATCGGGTCCATTTAACAAGGTACTGTTGTCGTCTTCGATACATTCGAGAATCAAGAATGGAATCCACAAACCATTCTTGCTCGCCGTCGATTTCCACCGGAGGAGGCAGTGGTTGTTGTTGTCCCGGAAGCGGATCCTGTGCTGCCGGCTCAAGTAAGGACACATGAAAAATGGGATGTACCTGCATCGAGCTGTGAAGTTCCAACCGGAAGGCGTGAGAGGAAATCTTGCATGCGATCTTGAAGGGGCTGTGCCACCGATGATCGAACTATGCTGATGGTCGTCGAGTCTTTCAATTTCGAGTGTCGAGCCACACAAGATCCCCCACCTGATAGTCCGGAGCGGGGAGGCGATGGGTGTCTGCGGTTTCCTGGTAGCGGAGTTGGGTGCGATGCATTTCCGTCCTCAGGTGGTCATGAATTTCGGACAATGCTTTCACCGCAGAATGTGCTTGTTGATCTTCTGCTTGGTTGGGTAGGGAGGCCGAAAGGTCGAATTGCCTGCAAGGGTCGTAGCTGAGGTTCGCAACGAACGAAGATACAGCCGTCGTTTCCGAGGTATGGTTATTCGATACGAATTCCGCGATTGGCAACCAGTCAGCCCAATCATCTTGCAGGTAGTTCACGTACGACCACAAGTATTGTTCCATTACGGCGTTCATTCGTTCGGTCTGACCATCGGTCTGTGGATGGAAAGTAGTAGACAGCCGAGGTTTGATTCCCAGTCATGCACAGAGACGATGCCAGAATGCAGAGGCAAATTGAGGCCCTCGGTCCGAAGTTATTGTTCGCGGAAGTCCATGTAATCGGAAGACGTGTTGGAGGAACAGGTCAGTCAGATCACGGGCATCAATGGTAGCGCTGCACAGGACAAGATGCTGCTATTTCGTGAGCCGATCCACTACCACCCAGATAGTATCGTGATCCTTTGATCACGGTAGGCCCATGGCAAAGTCCATTGAAATGTCCTGCCATGGCTGCTGGGGAATCGGCAATGGGCGGAGGACTCCAAAGGGTGGGTGTCGACTGGTTTTCGATCGCCGGCAAGTGTGACAGTTCCTTACAAACCTTTCCACATCTTGCCGCATTTTCGGCCAGTGGTAGTTCTTTGAGAGCAATTCGAGTGTTTTCGATCGTCCGGGGTGGCCCGCTACTGGTACTTCGTGATGCGTTTGGATCAGATATAATCTCCGAGGGCTATCGGCAGGGACATATATCTTTCCTCGATACAGTAATCTGCCCTTTGGGCTCCGGGAGCACTCCGCTTGAGTAATATCCTTACAATAGCGGACCTTCTTCTCTAGCATAGCCGGTACCTTCATGGGAAACGGATCCCAGTTGTAGGCTTTGCAGAATAGTACGGTGATCTTGGCGTTGACAAGTCCGAGTCCGAGTCCGGCGCCGCATTCCTCGAGTCCTTCGAGTCCGGCGCCGTGTTCCTCCAGTCCATGTGGGAGTCCAGTGCCTCATTCCTCGAGTCCATGTGCAAGTCCGGTGCCGCGTATCTCGAGTCCGAGTCTGGCGCCGTGTCCCTCGAGTCCAAGTCCGGCGCCGCGTTCGTCGAGTCGGAGTCCGCGTCCGAGTCCGACGTCGAGTCGTAGGATTTGGTGTGGTTTTATGATGGCATGGAAGTTTTCGGTCAGTCATTTATCCCCCTCCTTAGGAAGATCTCCAGATCTTCGAGTCAAGGAGTCCGGTTTGGCTTCCCCTTTCCCCGGTCGGTAGACGATTTTGAAGTTGAATTGGGAGAGAAACTGTGCCCATCTCGCTTGCTGGCAGTTGAGCAGTTTGGTCGTCGTGAAATATTTTAAGTTCTTGTGATCCGTCAAGACCGATATCAGGTTTTCCACTGATTGCAACTCTGCGCACCACTCCTCAAATGCCTGGACAATTGCCATCAGTTCCTTGTCATAAATTTCATAGTTGCACTCAGCGGGGGAATGTTTTTTTGAAAAGAAGGCCACAGGGTGTAGGGTTTCCTTGTCGTCGTATTGCGACAAGACTGCAGCGGAGATGACGTCAGATGTGACATTGGGGTTGAATCGTAACCGGAGTGCGGGTAGAATCAAAGGTAATCAGGCTACTTTCGATATTTCACAACGGAATAATCTTAGATCTTGTGTGTGGTTTCGGGTGTAGTGTTGGTGATGTTCGTTCTGATTTTTCTTCTGTCAGAACTAAAAACCTCAGTCTTACCTGAGTGACGCTGGCGTGAGAGGTGGTGACCTGGATTTGGATTCCCCCGAGGTGTATGGACCCCATGGGCGACTCATTGGTCCTGGCCGGGTGTAGATAAGGGAGATGAGCTCTTTCATGCAGCTGAGCAGGGAACTCTATTGCTCCAGACTTAACCGTGGCCTCCCACGCAGGGCCCAGACCTCTTTGTACGTCGTTCCTCCGTAAGGACTGGGATCTCTCGTATGAGACCCCTCCGTAAGGAGCCCAACCAGCGTCTGCCAAGACCCTTCTTTGCTCGTTTGCACTTTGACCCCTCATCTCGGAGTTATTCTTTTTATGACAGATCTTCTCGGCCGCAAGCTAACTCCGGTTCCTTAACTCCCGCCTCGACTTCCTGAGTGCGTTCCGTCATTCTTACGTACTCCTCTCTAGCTTAGCTACGTACTCGAGATATTTCGGGTTTAACACTACCTCCCCTCTCCCTTAGCCTTGTCATGAGCACTAACACTTTCTCTCTATCTAGGTAGCCCGTCTCTTTCTTGATGTGTGCCTTTCATGGGGTAACTTTTTCTCGCAAATGTGGTTACTATTGCTGTAGTCCTCCTCCCCTACAGCCCTCCCAGTCACCGGATCAGGACATGACTCTGTAATCTGTCGAAATGACTGGGCCCTCTGAGTAGGCCGGTGCGTACTCATACTGTCGTCATATTGAGTCGTACTCGCCGCCGCGCTGCGTCAAGGTGTGGCCAGCTCGGTGGGGTTCCGGGGTCGCGTTCGGCACAGAGAATCGGGAGAGGTATGGTGTCCTTCCTGCTAGTAACCCGTATACTAGGCAGTGACCGCGCCCACGTCCTTCCGGGGGGAGACTAGTATGCTGGAGCAGTGACAGCGCTGTCAGCGACTCACTTCACCGCTTATGTACCGCCCACGCCGGTTCCACCGGTCCGAGTCGGTCGCCAGGAGGTCGATACGTCTGTTCTGAACGGCTTTCCTGACTCTCAACGTTTTCCGTTCGCGTGCACTCTGTGTCGGGCGCCGGGTCGGCGGCATTTTTGCGGCTGCCCGAGAAGCGGGCCTTTTTCCGGGTAACTCGGTGCCCGAGAAGCGGGTCTTACTTCGGGTTACTCCTTGTTTTGGACTTCGGTTCCGGGGTTGATTCAAACCGACCTCTTTTCGTACGGGGAGAGCCTATAGTGCCCATTGTGTTAGTAACCGGGATACGGGTAGTGGCCTCCTGTGGGCGTGCCAAGGAGTGCCCGCACTGTCGGGAGCAGGGTGCACCAGCGGCCCTGGGCCGGAACCACCGGTTCCTTATTCCGAAAGTTGGTCAACAGGGTCTTGCTTCGTGTGTGCGAGATGAAGTCCTCCACCCCTTCATCCCTACTACCGCTTGTGCTTTTGACTAGGCGTCGGCGAGTTGGTAGTCCCTCGGCGTGTCTGGATTTCGTTGGTGAAACTCCCAGAGTTTCTCCAGACCGCCTACTGAGTAGTTGTCGAATGGTTCTTCCGTCCAGTCTTTGCGTTCCGGATAGTCTAGCCACTTGACAAGGTATAGGATCTTTTCGTTATTTTCCCAGCCGCGTTCGACCGAGGACATAACTTCGTCGACATCGAATTCCTCCGACTGTTCGATATCGTCAGACTTTCGGAGCACCTTTGACGGGTTCGGTGGTGATCGGTGCTCGCTAGTTCGGTAGGGTTCAAGTAGCGAGACGTGGAAGTCGTGGATCTTCCATCTCCGGGGCAGCGTGAGTTGGACACGCAGGGGGGAGATGATTTTCTCGATTTGGAAGGGACCATGATTCTTGTGGTCCAGTTTCTTCGAGGGGTGGTGCGTTTTGATGTTGCGCCTGTTGAGCATTACCAAGTTTCCTACTTGATATGCTTGGGGTTCCTTTCGCGCCGGGTCGGTGTATCAGCGAATTGACTCCTGTGCGTCTTCCAGCCCTTTCCGGGATTCGTCATGCACAGCGTGCATCCAGTGGGCATAGACTTGGCTCACTGGGTTCAGAGGTTCCGTTGACGCGAGGTCCATGGCTGCTGGGTGGAAGCCATAGTTAGTGTAAAACGGAGACATACCATTGCCCATAGTGGTCGAGTTGTTGTAGGCGAACTCCGCCATCAGCAGAAGGCGTACCCAGTTGTCCTGTTCCTTGCTGACAAACGCTCGGAGGTAGGCTTCGATCGTCTGGTTGAGCTGCTCTGTCTGTCTGTCGGTCTGCAGATGGAATGCAGTTGACATTCGGGGCCGGATTCCTAAGAGTTGTAGGAACTCCTTCCAGGTCTCCGAGGTAAACCTGGAGTCACGGTCTGACACAATATCAGCGGGGAGGCTGTGATACTTCCATACCTCTCGGGCATGGATGACGGCCAGATCTGCCGCTGTCTTTTCCTCTGTTCTCAAGGGGAGAAAGTGCGCCATCTTGGTGAATCAGTCGATGATCACCCCTAGCTGGTCGCAGCCATACGAGACTGGAAGTTCCGTAATGAAGTCCATTGCTATGGATTGCCATGGGGCGTAGGGCAATTCTAGCGGGGAGGACAGCCCGTAGGGTTGGTGTCAGGACACCTTATTCTGCTGGCATTCAGGGCAGCTTCTGACAACGTCGATGATTCGTTGGTTCATTTTTGGCCACCAGAAGTTCTGTCGGATCAGCTCGATGGTCTTGTCCTGTCCCATGTGTCCGGCCACTTTTGTGTCATGTTCTGATTCCATAATCCTCTGCACCAGTCCCTTTGGTACCCAGAGGAGATTCCATCTGTACAGTAGGTCGTTTTCGCAGCTTAATTCCCTGACCTTTCGGTCCTTCGGCGATGGGTTTTCCGTCGCCGCTTCCTGTTTCCTCCCCTGTTCATAGGCTTCGTCCTTTTTCCCTTCTTCCCTGGCGTTTGCCAGGAATTCCTCTGTCCCCTTTCTTTCCGGGAGTGATGCCAGCCATGCCAAGGAGCAAATGAACGATCGTATTAGTCGTTCCTCGAAGTGATTTTTTCTCAAAACCGTGGTCATCGGCTGTTTTTCTACCCCCCCCTTTTCAGGGCGATACTCCGAACGCCTCGATAGTGCGTCTGGTTTTCTGTTCTGAGTGCCTGGTCGCTAGTAGATTCTGAAGTTAATGCCGGCCAGCTCTTGTGCCCATCTTGCTTGACGTCGGTTTAATACTTTAGTTGTTGTAAAGTATTCCAAGTTCTGATGGTCTGAATAGACCTCGACCTGGTGGGTTGCGCCTTCACAGTATCGTCGCCAGTGTTTGAAGGCGTCCACTACCACCAGGAGTTCCTTGTTCTGGATTTCGTAGTTAATTTCCGCGGGTTGGAACTTCCTGGAGTGGAATGCTACTGGGTATAGGCGTCTCTCCTCGTCCCGCTGCGATAGTATTGCTCCTATTGCAAAGTCTGATGTGTCGGTTTCAATGATCACTTCTTTTGCGCAGTCGAAGTGTGCTAGAATTGGGGCCATAGTGAATCGTTGTTTTAGTTCTGAGAAGGCTGCATCCGCTTCCGCGTTCCAGGTCCATACCCTGTCTTTCTTCGTCAGCTCTCTAAGTGGTCTCGCCACTCGAGAGTAGTGCTGGATAAAACGTCTGGAGAAGTTGGCGAACTCCAAAAACGATTGCGTTTCTGACAGGGATTCCGGTGTTTTCCAGCTGAGTATTGCCTCCACCTTTTCTTGCGACATTCTTATCCTGTTCCTTCCAATAATATAGCCCAGAAATTCCACTTCCTGGGTTTTACATACGTATTATTCAGGCAAGACGGCCAGACCATTGTTTTGCAGGCGTTTCAGGACTTCCCTGACCGTTTCGTTATTCTTTTCCTTGATGTCAGCATAGACCAGTATGTCGTCCATGTATGCCAATGTTCCCATGTCGAGCATGTTGGAAAAGATATGATTCATCATGTCTTGGAAGGTGGAGGGGGCGTTGGTAAGCCCGAACGGCATAACTTGGAATTCGAAAAGCCCGTATCAGGTTCTGAACGCTGTTTTCCATTCGTTCCCTTTACAGATTCGGATCAGGTGAAAACCATTTTTGATGTCCATTTTCGTGAACCATTGCGCCCCTCGGACCTGATCTTGCAGCTCCTGCATGAGTGGTAATGGGTACCGATTCGGGATCGCGATCTGATTTAGGGCTCGGTAGTCAACACATAGGCATAGTTCTCGTCCATGTGGTTTTGGCACGAAGGGGATTGGTAAGCCAGCTAGGGATGTGGAGCGCTTGATTTTCCCCGTTTTTTCCATTTCTGGCAGCCATTCTCTCAGGGTCCGGAGTTCTTCTTCTGAGAGGGGGTAGATGGGCCCCCATGGCACCGTGCTTCCCTCCTAGAGATCAATCTTGCAGTCATAGGGTCGCAGTTCTGGGAGGGCATCTGCCGCCTCTTTTCCCGTGATTCCGAGGTATCGACGGAATTCCATTGGAACGGCTTTTAACGGGTCTTCCTCCGCTGCTGCCGATACGTACCTGATAACTCGAGCGCTGGGATTGGTTGCGATTGATTCGTCACACGTTAGGGAGAAGGGCCCCGTTTCATACCGGGTGCATTTCCTCATGCATTCCACGCTGTTGAACCATACTTCTTCATTTGTCCACACCCCCTGCGGCGGGTGTTGCTCTATCCAACTAAACAGAAGGAAGATGTCGATAGCTGCTTCCATTGGAGTCACTTTGAAGGTTTCCTTTGAGAAGTGCTTCCGATGTTGCAGACGCATTATCCCCATGTAGCTCTGCCCGGCTCCTTCGACAACTTCGCCGGTAAAATTCTCGATGGGTCGAGGGTTTTTGTGCGTTTTGGTCTGAATTCCTAGTTGCTCAATTGTTCGTTGGTTGATCAGGGCGACTGAGCACCCTTTGTCTAGTAGTGCCTTCACCAAGTGCTGGCTCTCATTCCAGTGGAGCATCATGGAGATTATTGGTCGATTGCTCGTCTTCCTTTTCTTTCTTGGCGTTGAGTCTTCCAGGCCCGGCTCCTTCCTTTCCCTTTTCCAGGTGCCGCATACAAGGTGTCTTACTCCCTCTCGCGGTGGGGCCGAGTTTCTCAAAAATCCGAGTGCTTGGAATTGGCGCAAAGCATGGATCGGTGGGCATTTCCTCGACCGCTGCCACCTTCTGCTGTTTTGCCAGCGTGGGTTCCTCCAGCTCGTCTTCTGTTCTCCGTTTTGTTGTTTCTACGGCCGCGACCTTCCACGGTGCCGGTGGCAAGGCTATTCCCTGTACCCTCTGGAAGGGGAAGCAGTCGTAGGTCCTGTGGCCTGGCCGGCCACATCGCAAGCAGTCTTCCCGACTCTTACGGTATTTCTCTGGCTCTTTACTTGGCACCCCTTTGAGGGCCGCTGTCACGAACCTGGCACGACAGGCTCCTTGGCGCCAGCGCCGGTGCCACTGTCACCCGTGTCGCCCTGTGGCTCGTCCTCGTTTCCGCTGCCGCAGCCGTAGTCATCCTCCGCGCTTAGGCGCCTCGACTGATCTTCACCATATCGCTCTGGTAGCGATATAACGGAACGCTGACCGGTCTAGACCTCTCTCCTTCGTCTCCGTTATGTTACTTGCGCGTCCTTTCTCCTGTCCACTACGTTTGTTGCCTCCCATTGATTGAGCTTGCGCGTCCTTCTCCCATGTTCGTTACGAGTATGGTTTTCCCTTGATTAAGTTGTACGTCAGTCTTCCTTTCCTTTACTGTTACTGCTTGCGTGTCCTTTCTCCTGTTGCCGCAAGTAGAGTATTGGCCGCGTGGCGGCCGAGTGCAATCATGTGTTTTCCTTGGGTGCGGCAATCGAGTCCTGATGTTAGATGGAGGAACTGTGTCAGTCTTGTGGGCAAGCTGTGAATCCACAGAGGGAAGAAAAAGTATAAAGGAAGGGCGCGGTAGCTAGTCTGGAGATTCTTCTCCACGCAATCTATTCTCCTCTTGACCCCCCCCCCAACTTTTCGCAAAAGAACTTCTTTCTGCCACCATCGATCTCCTCCAAAACAGCGTCAAAACAATCTTGAAGAGCAGGCCTACAGTTTCGTTAG
>Ga0307508_10000728_pt1 | contig 39025 bp, 30 predicted proteins | sample 9_EM_MG_FD_203089 | JGI IMG/M metagenome (GOLD analysis project Ga0307508, IMG submission 203089) | Populus trichocarpa ectomycorrhiza microbial communities from riparian zone in the Pacific Northwest, United States - 9_EM | ecosystem: Host-associated > Plants > Roots > Unclassified | place... | reverse complement strand
CCCTTTCCCTCCGCTTTGTTTGTATGTATGTACCATACACATCTTACTTTGTGGCGTCCGGCGTCCGTCGTCTGTCGTCCGTGTTTGCCGGTGAGGGGATAGTTCGAGACTTGTTGGGTCGTCATCGTCGTCGTCATCATCATCGCCGTGGCGATGGGGGAGAATCGAGATTTCAACTCTCTTTCCGCTCCAACCTAAGATCTGGGGAGTTGTCGTGTTCAGGCTGACGCGGAGAACGCCCCCTCCCCCCCCGTCATTGGGCACTCCGTCCAATGTGTGTAGTACATAGTACATATATACGCACGGACTGGGTCTTGATCTGAAGCACCTCCCGTTCCCGTCCTCATCAAAGTGTATGTCACATGATGGGCTCCGCCTCCTCCTCTCCCACTCAAAGATATAGCGGAAAAACAACCCGTGAGCCCGCAAACCGCGATTGCAGGCAGGCAGGCTCACGGGGGTATATATATTCCATTTTTCAACTGAGCTACATACTTGACTATGGTAAAAGATAAAAAGAAATAATTCCACCACCGGATCCCCGTCCCGAGGAGACATTCCCCCCCATGCTCAGGCAAAGAGCTTGTGCTCGAGCGTCATGTCCGACTCGGGCGCGAGGCCGACGCAGGCGCGGAAGATGTTGGACATGGCCGCGCGCTGCTTGGCAAGGGAGTTGATGACGGGCGTTCCCGGAGGCGTGCACGGCGCCTTGAGCATGTACGAGAGGATGCTCAGGACCGAGTGGAAGCCCTTGTACTCCTTGGTGGCGGCTCCGGAGGTCGAGCTCGCCTTCCACGCAATGCGCGTCATCAGCTCGGCCAGCACGCAGAGGTCGATGATCAGCGGCGAGGCGAGGAGCGAGTCCTCGCAGATGTTGGTCATCGAGATGGACTGGTGGCCGCCCATGAAGATCTCGGCGTAGTATTCGTCCATGGCGCGCTTGTGGTCGCCGACCGCGGGCATGTACTTGATCACGACGGTGTGGTCCGGGTGCTCGTCCTCGGCGTACAGGATCGAGTTGGCCGCGACCATGTCGTCCACCACGTTGGACTTGGAGATCTCCTTGGAGCGGAACTGCTGCGGCGCGTTCAGGTTGAGGCCGTCGTTGTTGCCGAGGAAGTTGAAGGACGCGATCGACGTCAGCTTGATGCCGGCGTTGATCAGGAAGTCGACCAGCGCCGACTTCATCTTGGTCTGGCCGGACTTGAAGTCGTCGCCGCCGATGAAGGCGCCCTCCCGCTCGGCGAGCTCGATGCAGCCCGGCACGAGGGTGTTCTGGGGGGAGCCGTTGATGAACGGGACGCCCTCGAGGATCGACGCGACAGCGAAGACGGTCGAGGGTGAGACCTCTCCGTGGGACGATTCGATCGCGTTGAGGAGGTTGTCCGCAGTGTCGTTGACACCGGGGATGATCTCGGCGTAGCGCTCGGTGTTGGCGGTCCAGAGGACGATGACCTTGTCGAGGCCGTTGGACTGCTTGAAGTTGCGGATGTCGCCGCGGATCTTGTCGAGGTGCTCGGCCTTGGTGCCGGCGAGGAGGTTGTTGGCACGGTCCTCCTGGTTGGCGGCGATGAAGTCGGGGTAGTAGATGCTGGGGAGCGGCACCATCTTCTCCATCTCGGCCCGGACCTGCCGCTTGAGGTCGGGCTCGAGCACGGCGGCACGGTCCATGGCATCGGCGAGGTTCATGCCGTTGATGTCCCAGCCGCCGAGAACCAGGTCGTTGGGGTGCACCATGGGCAGCACGTCATGGAACGGGATGTAGACCTCCTTTCCGGTGTCGGCATCGTTTCCGAGCTTGAGGGTCGAGGCCATGATGACGGAGCCGTAGTAGTTCGCGGCCTTCTTGCCCTCACGCGACTCCCAGGTGAGGGCGTTGCGGTTGGCGATAATGCCGGCGGTGACGGTGGAGCCGTTGTTGCCGCCCCAGCCGACGAGCATCAATCCGACCCTGCCGACCTTGCGGTCGACCTTGAAGTCGTACTTGGTCTCGACCGGCTGGGCGATGTACTTGCCGGAGTCGGCCGCCTTGGAGACCTTGGTGGTCAGGTACGTGTACGTGGATCTGATGGTGTCCTCCGAGTACTGGACATTGGGAGACTGGACCACGAAGAGGTCACGCCCGGAGTGAGCGGGGGCAGCACCGCTGCCGTTGGTGGCAACGCCGTTCGCGTGAGGAGCCATGGTGATAGTTGCAGAGGAGTCCGGAGAACGATTCAGAGGGAGAAGACCAGATCGGAGCAGCCGCCCGAAGGAGCAGAGCGGTTGCTACCGTTGTGGGGGTGGTGAACGCTGGGGAGGAGATCGAGTCAGCATACGGGGCGGCGTACCGGACACAACGAACGGGGCAACATACGAGTTTAGGAGAGTGGAGAACGTCTTTGCGACTTCTGGGTAACCGGACTCGCAGCGTGAGTACCGGTAAAACGATGAGAAAAGGGGTTTTTTTCTGGTTGTGGAGACGGAAAGAATTGAGATGGGACCGAATTGAGTATTTGGACGACGAAGTGATGGCGATGGGACCGATTTGGGGGGGGGAGCGGTGCAAAGAGCTTTATAAGAATTTGGGGCTGGAGAGCTAGCCGGTACGACGCTATGTATGTAGACTGCATACCTGCGTTCAGCGGCCCCACCGTCTCCGGGTACGACCAACGCCGCCACGCTCGCCCGGACCCTTCCTGGCCCCTCCCCCACTCGCAGACTCCATCGCACGCAGACTACATATCGATCCACACACACGCTGGCCAGCCCGCCCGAGCACCCCCGCTGCGCGGATCGAGCGGGGTAAACCGGACCGGCGTCGACGAGCGTCCTGTCCGCCAGGCCACGAACAACGAGCACGCTTGTCCCAACCGAGCGTCCGCCAGCGGGGTGTCCGGCTGCTCCTTCCCCCTTCCGTTCGTCCCTTTGCTTTCCCTGTCTGCCAACGGCTTGATCCGAGCTTTCTTCGTCTCGGCTTACATACTCACGTGCTCCCACTCCGGAAAGCGCCCAACACGGCAATACCTGCAGCTGCAAGCCAATCCCAAGAAGGAGGGCGGGCAGGCGGGCAGGCGGGCAGGCGGACAGAGCCGTTGCAATAATTTTCTCTCGCCGGGTTGGTGCGGGTTGGTGCGCTGTCAATCGGTGGTGTACGTCGCGTCCTGTCCTGTGGAAGAAAGAAAGAAAGAAAGAAAAAGAGCGCGCTCCGTTCCGCCACTCTATCAGAGGCACCGCGACCGGGTGCTGCGGGTGGGAAAGAGGCATGTACAAGAGGACGAAGGCTAGGCTGGGCTGGGCTGGCTAGATACGTTGGGCATGCGGACGGGCGGCGGGGCAGGCGATTGGCCCGCAGGCAACAGACGGAGAGGAGAGGAGGAAAGATCGCGATGGGCAGGGGAGCTGTGTTCGGATGTGCGAGGTGGGGAGCGGGCATTCGGTAGGTACCGTATGTGGATATGATACCACGTTCGAAAGAATGTGCACACGTATGTAGATTAGATATGTAGATACATACTGTGTAGATACATACTGTATAGATATCTATTATTACGCTGTGCTGTTGGCGGGTGAGCGAGCGCATTTGCGGCCGGCAAGTATGTAACTATTTACGTACCTATGAGGTACATAGCTGCGACCGGGACGCTCCGTCGATAATGGTAATGCTGGCGACGGCCGTTGCTGCATTCTATGTAGTTATGTATGTAGATACATACGAGATTCGATAGGGTAACGTGATGCTACTTTTGTGATCAATCGATCGACCGAATGACGCTCGGGCAAAGAAGAGCACACAGATGTTCCTCCCTCCATCACGCACCAGACAGGACAGGACACGGTGTGATGAGCTGCCAAAGCCCAGACACCAGTTGAGCTAATGCATGTATGTTCCGCTCCAACACCAGCCAGCCAGCCAACCACACCCTGCCCGGCCCCTGCCAAGCCCCATCACGCCAACCACAACGTGCGGTGAAAGCGTCGCAACCTTGGGACTGGCCGGAGATCGCCAGGGTCCCCGCCGATTCCGTCATGGTGGTGCTATGTATGTACTCTAGATATGTATGTATCTGCAGAGGCTGGCTGGCTGGCCAGCCCCCGTCGAGAGCACTCCCTAGATACATACTGCACGGTGCTGACGTACGCACAGCCACCGTGGCCCGGCAGGTGCATATCTGGAACGCGTTGCGTGTGCAGAGTACTTACGCTCTGCGTGCATATATCTAGATATCCTCGGCGTCGGAGTGCTCGGAATCCGTGTGCGCCGTCGGCTGTGCGTTTCGATGGCGCCGCAGCGGCGACATCACGACTTCCGCGGTTCTGGATGCCGTCTCCATCTGCGCGTGTATCGACCCTACTTCCCCCGACGAGTGCAGTGTCTGCTTGGGAGCCGTTGAGTCGATGGCCCTCCTCTCGTCCTCCCGGTCTCCCGGTCTCCCTGTGCACGCTCCGGACTCCGCTGTCGACGGTCTCGGCGATGGCGATGGCGGGCGGTCGCAAACGGACGGCCGCGGATCGCCCCTCCGTATTTCCGCGCGGAGGCGTCGGACCGGCAATCCGGCGCGGGCAGGTGGGCGAGAGAGTGAGTAGGCGGTCCACTTGTTCTCTAGTGAACCGTCCTCGCCGGTGCGGGCCACAGAAAGGTTCCATCACATCGCTGTTCCGGCCAGATAGAGCGCCGTACTCTGCAGCTTCTTCTTTGGGCGTTCCGGTGACGGCGCTGGTGATGGAGATGCCGATGGAGGAGAAGAGATGAGCCGATTCTGCCTATAAACCCGCGAGCCCTCTCCGGTGGCTGGGATGGGATCCTGTTCCAACCCCCATTTCCCCGTTCCGACCTTCCGTCCCACCCCACACATTTCCGCGCATCTGCGGAGATGTTGGGGTTGCACCTCCATCGCGTATGTACACACACACAGTGGCAGCCCTGGTGCTTAGATAAGCCCTCTCTTTTCTTTCGTTTTTGCCTTTCATTGTTTTTTCACTTTCACTTTCACTCTCACCCTCGGTGGCCAGTGAATCCTTCGCAGCGCACGACGCGGACGACGAGACCTGGGGGCCAAGCTAGACGAGACATCTTCATCTCCTCTCGTCCTCTCCCTCTCGCGCCCAAGACGCGCCTGAGACCACGCGTGATTGGTGCTGCCCACCTCTTTCCTCATTTCTCGGATGCGCGGAGCAGTGCGCCGCACTCCGCTCCTCACAGTAGTGGCTGATTCTTTGCGGTGGTTGTTCTCCCTCACACCATCCCCCTCCCTCGCCGAAACGGGAGAGAGGGGGGGTGAGTGCTCGCCAATTTGGATGTCCGCCGTTAAACCTGTGCAGGACCTTGTACCGTTAGAGCAGGTGGAGGTTGAAGAACGAAACGAGATCGAGCTCGAACAGGGAGCCCCCCGAGGAAGGGGTGCGATAGAGCAGAATAGCACAGGAGAGCAGATACGCACAGGGTGTGACCTGCTCTGGTGGTGGCAGGCAGGTCGGTGCCTGCATTGTGACGAAAGCTCGCGATGTGATGTATCTATCCAGGTGCGAATGTGTGTGTGTGTGTGTGTGTGTGTGTGTGTATCTGGCCGGCGCTGTCCGCGGCGGCGGCGGCGAGGACTGGAACAGGAAGCGGAGGAAAGGAACGAAGGGAAGGGCAGCTGGGAAGAGCGGTGGGGTGAAGCATCGAGCAGGCAGGAAGTAGGCAGGAAGTAAGTAGGCAGGTACGTACACAGGCTCCGCGCAGAGTAGACAGCAATAGCTGGAGTGAGTTCCCCCCTCCTGCCGGGCTGGCTGGATCCCAGCACCCGGACAAAACGCGATGCCCGTTGCCGCCGATTCCTCTCGTTCGGTTTCCTTATAGATACATAACCGCCTCTGGGATCTGGGTCCGCGTGCGTTTCGGCTTTTTGTCTGCTTACCTGTCCGTCTGCTTGAGTGCTTGTCCGTCCGCGTTGCTTGCTGCTGTGCTGCTGTTGCTGCTTCGCCCGTCAGGTCACTCATTCCATCAACTTCACCCAGACAAAGACAGAAACTCCCCCACCGACTGCACTGGACAGAACACCATCCTGCTGGACTTAACACCATCCTGCTGGACTTGGAAAGAGAAAAACACACACGAACGCTGCAAAGTCCCTAATACCTTTCGGCAGACATACAGCTAGTCCTCCCTCCCCCTATCGTTCGTTCATTCGTTTCGCCCGTTTGTTCTTGAAAGCAACTTCATCGACGTCCCGGAGTAACCAAAGCACCCACCCGTACATACGGAATACCACCGTGTTTGCCGGAAAGGAGAAATAAAAAACCCTCCCCGGATATCTCCCAGCAGAAAGAAATAAACAAAACCCTCGGGGAAGCATTGGATGCCTTCGTCGACCGGCAAGTTAACGGGTTAACTATCACTCGGTGGACACGAGCCTTCTGGAAACAACCGGCAGCCCACCACTGCTTCACGGACACTGCCGCCCAGCGCACGCACTCATGGCCACCGCTGCAACCGCGGGGGAGAGCGCTCTCCTCCCTTGCATCAAATGCTCGGGCTGCGGCCGCGACGTAGAGATAAGTTTGATGGGAGACCACAGCTGTGGAGTAGCGCAAACAGGTGTGTACGCTATCTACTTCGCGATAAATAAACAAACCCCCCGACGGAGAGAGCAGACTTATGTGTTCTGCATGTGGGCTCAATCGTGGAACTAATGCAGTGACACAAGCAGGACCTCGATCGGTGGGACGGCCATCTGCTGGACCGCCTTCGCAGAAGCCGTTCACGCTCCCCCGCATAGACCCCTATGTTGCGAGTACGTTGTATATTCTCCCCCCACCCCCACTTTGGGCTCGTGTTCCCCCCCCCCGTGTCCGGAATCTGACGGTTACAGTAGATAAATCTTTCCTGGGGGAAGACTCCCTCACGCCGTCCAGCAGTGCGTCGGGGTCGAGGGTCCACTCACCGGCCACGCCGAAGGACGGCCAGCCGTTGCAGACGCCTTCCACCGCTTACAACATCGCTTTCTCGCTGTTCCCAACCGTGAGGAAGAGCCACAATGCCCCGGACTCGCCGACGATACCATCGCCATCGCACACCAGCGGCTTGTATGCCTCTCGTGCGCCGTACTCGCCCGACATGCCGCGGTCGCCCTCGCCGAATCCGTTCAATGCCATGTCCCTGATGGCCAGGATGAACACCATCGCGCCGGGGCCGTTCGAGCCCGGGAGAGGGAGCAACGACAAGGGCAGCGGGCACAGTCCGGTGGCCATGAGGTTCCCGGAGAGAAGCTCGTCCAGAAAGTACAGCGTCGAGCAGGCGCTCGGTCAGGGACCGTTCGGAGCGTGGGAGCATGGGCGCGGCGAAAGCGGGGAGTATCGCTGGAAGGAGCCGTCCGTGGGAGATTGCAGAGGGGATTCTGCTCCAGCCGTCCCGAAGGTGCTGGGCAGAAGCGAGAGCATCACTGACCCCTCCCTGAATACGCCCCACGGCCATCGCATGACCCGTGCAGTGACGATGCCGCACACCGCGGTGGAACCCCAGGTCCCGCCGTCTCCGGGCAGGTCAAGCACAGTCGCCGTCTCCGCGGGATCATCGACAACTGCGAGGGCACCACCACATCCGGGAGTAGGACTCCCTCGCACTCCCTCACAGTTCCGACGCCACAGGGAGGCGAAAGCGAGGGAGATTCCTCCGCCTCCGGCACCGCCAGCGAGGGAGAGATCGCCACCATTTCGACAGCTCGCCGCGCCCTCGACCAACCAATACGAACAGTCTCAGCTACACGCCGCGACGCTCTCGGTATCCAGCAGCTCGTCCTCGGCTCATTCCCACCTGTCGAAGAGCTCGATGTCGAGCCCGCCGGCCTCGGATATATCCATAGCTTCGAGAACGAAAGGCCCGCAGTTCGTGGACCCCAGGACCTTCGATCACGCCCAGCACAAGCGGCCGGTGATTCCCGCCAGTGTCGGCGAGGAGATTGACAGCCTGATGCACGACCTACAGTTTCCCCAGCCGCTGCGACGGGAAGGGACTCCGTCCGCGCCACCCACGGACGACCGGGACGCCCGTCGTCCCAGCAGGAGCACTGCTGACCGTGAGACGTCTCCCTCCGTCCCGCTCAGGGACGAACGCGGCGTCCGGCATCCCAGCAATTCCCGCTCCCGAGTCCCCCCGCCACTCTCCAAGTCGTCCTCGCCACCGCCCCTCGACCCGCCGAACCGACATGCGACCGCCACCGGCCCGGCGCCGAACCGCGGCCACAAGCGCACGCCCACGGCGAAAGGCCCCTGTCGTGGCTGCGGCGAGCAGATAATCGGCAAATCCATCTCCTCGGCCGATGGCCGTCTCTCCGGACGCTACCACAGGGCCTGCTTCGTGTGCCAGACGTGCCGGCAGCCGTTCCAGTCGGCGGAGTTCTATGTGCTCGACGACCTCCCGTTCTGCCACCACCACTACCACGAGCTGAACCGCTCGCTCTGCGGCGTCTGCAACTACGGCATCGAGGGGCCGTGTCTGGAAACCGTGCAGAGGGAACGCTTCCATCCAGGGTGTTTCACGTGCGTCGTAAGTTTCCCCCCCCCCCTCCCTGCCGTAATTCCCCCGAATACGATGTTGACGGAAATACGGTGTAGAAATGCAACTGCCCCCTCGGCGACGACTACTACGAGATCAACGGCAAAGCCTTCTGCGAGCATCACGCGAGGAGATATCTGCAGCGGCCGCCGCGGCCACACCCTCCTCTCCACGGCAGGGGGGCGCGACCAGCGCCATCCCTGGGCGCAGAGCTTGCTCCGCCGCCGGACGTGAAAGTCGAACGTCGGCGGACACGGCTGATGTACATGGGCAGCGATGCTCCGCCGGTTCCGGACGTCATGAGCAACCGGTTTTAATGATTTTCCTAAGAGGTTTTCGGGAGGTTTTTTTTTTTTTTTTTGTGCGATTCGGGTATATACTTTGCTTTTTTTTTCTTTTTTTTTTTTGCTGCTGCTGCTGAGCGGGCGAGATTGTTTACTGCGCGATCTAATATGTACATTCTTGTCGATATTTATTTTTTATGGCCACTAGTTACCCCCCATTTTACGAACCTTTATTACTGCACTGTTTACGATATTTGGCTTTTGGTTTCTTTTGGTTTTTGTTTTTTTTCCCGGTTTTCGGGTTTCGGGTTTCGGTGAAATCTGGGTAATCTTCGTCTTTGATAAGACGGATGGGACGGACGGACGAATGAGGGCGGGACTACCGGGATGGTGGATGGGATGGGGGGGGGGGGGATCGGATGGCGCAAATTCTCTTTTCTATATACTTTACTGTTACATATTCGTTTCGTTCCGTCCGTCAGCCTTCTAATTGCACCATATTTCAGTAACTACATACTTACATACACAATAATAATAATATCTATGCCGGGAGCGAGATCAAATCTACCCGGAAGACTCAAATCTCGGAAAGCCGCGCCGCCGTCGGGGGGGTGGGAGACCAAGCGGTTAATCAAACACATCCCCATCCAACCAATCATCCATCCATCCATCCATCCACCCATCCACCCAGCGCAATGGCAGCCAACCGGTGGTTATATTTTATTATTTTTTTTGGGGGGGGGGGATTTCCCGCACAGGATGGGTTGAGAGGGAGGGTGGTACATGCAGCGGCGGCGGCGGCGGTGGCGACGGCGGAAATTAACGATCCTCCTCCCCTTCCAGGTGATCTCGACGTTTCGGGCTCCGACGGCGGGACCAATCGCTGCAGCCTGCCTTGTCCCCCAAGTGCCGCGTAGATATCTACATATGTATCTGCGTAGGGCTGGATTGGTTGGAGCGGAGCATGTGCTCTATAGCAGCGTATCTACTGTAGGAGGCGGAGATGATGCCTACGCTTCGTGTAGGATGCGTGTGCTATGTAACATATGTACATACGTACGTGAGTACGAGTGGTAGCGCGCAACAGCCCCGTAGATGGTTGGATCCTTACTCAGCCGTCGCAAGAAACGGCGGCTGCGGGCATCGGAGCATCCGGTGGTCACTCGTGCGGTGGCGGCGGAGTGACGGAAACCCTACAAACTTTTCGATGTCTCGGTGTCCTCTAGCAACACCGGAGAGAGAGCCAGAAAATCCACCCAACCTCCGTCCCGCGAACAAAAGAACGAAACGCCAGAGCACATGTACCAAGATCTGGCAAGAAGAAAAAAAAGAAGAAAAGAGAGAAAGCGAAAGAAGGAAAACAACAGCATCATTTTATCGACACAGCCAAGCCGGAGCCGATTACACCTTCACCATCTTCTCTACCTCGTACTTGAAATCAAAGTAGGCCTTGTCGAAGTGGTGCACGCGAACGTAGCCGTCCTCTCCGCCGGAGGCGTATCCGGTACCCATCGGGTGGCAGGCAACCTGTGCGTGGGGTGTTAGCTAGCCGTCAGTTGCACTACACACGCCCGCGGCAACAACCCGCCGGCACTCACAGTGTTCAACGGTCCAAAGTGACCACGGACACGTCCAACCTCGTCCTCAAAGATCTTGTGGAAGAACCGAGCCTCGAACTTTCCCTGCCGCGTGGACGTGGTAGTGACATCACGGGCCTCCTGGCCTCCCCCGAGGATGACAAAGTCCTTCTTCGCCGTGAGGGCGGCCGAGTTCAGCGGGGTATCGGTCTGGTAGGTCTTGAGCGTCCGCAGGGTATTGGTTTCGATCAGCTGCTCGAGTCAGCACACAGACAAATCGACTTGCACATCTGCACGGTTGCGACACACCTTTGCCGATTTGTCCTTGGAAGCGGTAAGGAAGTACGTTCTGTCGGGAGCCATCTGGATGTCGGTGATCTGCATGTTGGGCTCGTGCGCCTGCGTGTCCTGGATGAGCTCTCCCGTCTTCCCGTCGTACTGGCTCACGGTTCCGTCGTCGTGGCCGGTGATGATGAACTTGTTGAGATAGCTCCAGGCGGCGACGGTAGCCTTGCTCTCGCGGAAGGTGATGGTGAAGATGGGCGATTCCGCCTGCTCGGCGTCGACATCGACCGTGATCGGGAACACGACCACGGTGCCGAGATGTCCCATGCGCATCTCCGTGACGGCCAGCAGCAGCGTGCCGTCGTCCGAGAACTCGACCCGCTTGACGGCCGTCGGGAAGTTCCATGTCTTCAGGCACAGTCCGGTCCGCACCTCCCACAGCTTGATCGTGTTGTCGGCCGCTCCGGTGGCGAGCAGCGTGGTCGTGGCATCGACATCGACCGTCCACAGCGCTCCCTGGTGGCCCTTGTATGTTCCGAGACGCTCGCCGTTCGCTTGCGCAGCAAACACACCGGTAAGCCCGTGAGCCGGGTGTCAGTGGGGTGGGTGCGACTCACCGGAGTACCAAGCGCACACTACGTGGTCCTTCGCAGTAGAGAACAGAAGGTCACCTGTATAGCGGGGTTACATCGTCAGCACCCAGTCCACAGCCCCACATCGCAACGAGGAAGGGTGCGGTTAAGTACCATCTCTGTTGTATCTGATCACCGAGCAAACAGCTTTCCGTCAGAACTTGCGCGCCGGGGGCGGGGGGGTAGAGTTTTTGTTCGTACTTGATCTGTGTCAAACTACGCTCCTAAAAAAAACCCCCACCATCTCTCGAGTTAGCGTTTCCGATCCATTCATCCTCGGGGACGGCGGGAAAAAAAAAAGAAGCAGCAGCATTTTTCGACGTACATGTCCTTGCAATAATATCGGACGCATATTTGCTGGATTGTGGGACTTCTCAGTATAGACTGTTGGGAAAGTCTGGTGGTGGCGGTTAAGGTGGTGTGGGGTTTCGTAATCTTTTGCCTTCAAGAGATTGTTGGAGTGTCTCAAACCCTAAAGTGCGAGGAGGCTCAAAAAAAAGTCATGTGTGCGCGACTGGGAAACGATGATGGCTTCAACTCTGCACGGACGCATACTAGGGACTGGGACTCACTATGGGTCACTCGGCTCGATCTACCGTATGCATTCTCCCTATGGCATGCAAATAAAAACTGCGGCCACCCTACGGATGACCTTAGACGAGCCCAGCCCAGCCATGTGCACGACTCAACTAGAAAGCGCATCGGCACCCTCCGCCAGAGGGTGCCGACGGCAACGATCGAACTCCAGTACAAAGGGCTACCCGGGAATGAGAAGGCCGACAAGTGGATAAGCTGGCTGCGGACGAGCCCGATGCCCACAGAGTGGGGGTCCTCGGGCATGCAGCCGGTACGTGTGGGAGAAGAGCCTCCCCCCAGGCCCTTCGTCCACTCGAAGCGAGACCAAAGTGGCAGGGGGCGAAGGCGTGGGCGGACGTCAAAGGAGTACTGGTACACCTGGGAGGCGCGACAAAAGCCGGACTCCATCCCGGCCAACGTGAACAAAGGGCTCGCCTCCAGATACCACCAGTTGAAGACGGGCCACTGTCTTACTGGCCAGTAACTACCTCCAGCGGACAAAGAGCCGACCCAGGCGCTGGTAATGTCCATACAAGCCCAAACGCGGGAAAATCTTTTCAAGAATCACCCGCAATGGAAATGCCAGCAGAGGATCCTATGGACGGCGGGGAGGGGCAAGAATCGCTTCAAGATTCAGGAACTCTTCGCGGACGAACGGCGCAGCCGGATGGTCCTGGACTTCCTCGCTGCCTCTGACGTGGGGCGGCAAATACCTGACGCGGCTGAGCACGACGCCCAGAGCGAGGCATCGGATTAGGGGCTCAGGGAGCGGGAAGAGAGAGGTGAGGTTGGAGGCCGAGGTAGGGTGATGTTGAGGAACCACTGCAGTTCCTCCCCACACCCCCCCTCGTGTCCTCAGTAGAAGGGGTTTAAGGAGGTGATTTCGTTGGTCCTTTCCTATGACTTTCTTTTTGTCTTTTCCTTGGTTTGCTTTACAATCTCGGGACAGGCCAGGGCGGAGGGCAGGGGAGCCACAATGAGCCGTAAAGACAGTGGACAGGAAATGGTTGAAAGGTGTGTATGATACATTGCCGTGATCTAGATAGGTCGCATGTAATTACTGAGTCCGTGTTCGGTTGCGAGCTACACCGTCAAACCCTGGGTTTTCGACGAATTCGACGTTACTAAAGCTATGGGTGACTACTCCCAGGTCCCCTAACAACCCGTTCGGCAACCCAAATATTCAATGTGCGTTACACTCTCGCATCATGAAGGTTAGCTAACATCAGAGAGGTATGTATGGACTGGGTTGTGGTGGCTACTAGTGGATTTTTTTTATTTATATTGTGGCTCAGTCGACAATATCCATGTTTCGAACTCGGGGTGGTGTGCCGAACGCTGTCCCATACCCGGAAATCCAAGGTTTCTGCCGAGTATCTACTGTGAAAATGTAGCTTGCAACCGAACAGGGCCTGAGTAAACAAAAACTGCAAATAAAAAAACTGCCGAAGGATGTATTCGTCCGTCTGCGTACTCGGATTGCCGACGTCCATCACCCCCCACTAAATGACCAAATCCATCCTGAGAAAAAAAAAACCTACCTGACGCACTGCCGAAGTGTCAGTGGTCGACAAAAGCATACAGTTCTGCACCTCATCTGCCCTTGAGATTAAAACATTCCGAACGGAGCCGGAGGAAGCCTCACTCCCGGACTCGAAGTTCAAACTTCACTTGCCCTAGAGTACACAGAGTAATCTAATCGTTCGTGGATAACGACAACCCCCAGCCGAACTTGGTGTATCATATGTACATACCCTTGAGGTCTAAGTAGGGTAGGTAGGTGCCTAGGGTGAGTCACTCGCCGCCCGAAAATGCTGCTTCCCTACTCACCTATGCCACCTCACGACGTCAGGGGGTAAAAATGGAGGCACGAGAGCTCACTCGGACATCGAATATCATCCATTAGTTCGTGTAGCAGATCGCCGGGGTAACAACGATATCTTCCAGGGACAGGACTGAGCGGAGGGCAGAGGGGAGCTGCGACGGCCACCTGCAGACTGATCGAGGTCTGGGCTGGGCGGCGGACGGGAGCTAGACATTGCCATGATCTACGCGATTAATGACAAAATAAAAGTTCGCCGGGCAATATGTAGGTGTGAAATCTTGTATCGCCATTATCTGGATAGGCTGCACACGATTAATGATTGAACCAAAAAAGTATCTTCGGGACTGATACGGATCCAGCGCCGGCGCTATGGTGGGTATTATGGAACAAAATCCGCACAGACGATACGACCGGAAACAATTAGAGCTGCCATCAACAGACATGAAAATGCACGTTTGAACTCTCCGATGCACACGAAAAGCACACGTACTCGCTCACAGACATACACGAAAGAAAAAGAAGAAGAAAAAGGCAAAGAAAGACCCATGCAGACAAATTCAACCCCCCCTCCACGTATTATGGGGGGAATAAGGCATTCTCAACTCCGTAAATACCAACTCGGTGTGGCCATACCACCGTCGCTAAATAGAAATTACCGAAAAAGCCCCACATCAATCGCCACTACTAATGGTGATAACTGGTGCTGCCCTCGTGGGCGGCGGGGGCAAGTTCGATATCGATACTGTCGTCGGTCTTGACGATGAACGATCCGTGTCCTTCGTTGAAGGCGGGATGGTTGAAGTTCGTATTGGGGACTTGAGGGCTGTAGCCTTTCACATTGGAGCCGCAGAATACGCCGCTGTAGGGCCCGCATCCCGTGGCGAGACTTGGCTGGGGAGTGTCGACCTGTGCCGCAGCCCACATCCCCGAGAGCGGAAGCAGGATGGCAGCCAAAGCAGGCGTGAACTGGGAAAACCCGTCGATATTCGGGACGACGACGTCGAGGATCGAGAAGACCGCTTTTCGGGGAGGGTATTAACTTCTGTTCTGGTCCATTTTATGGAGGAACTGGGGATAGAAAGATCAAGTGCGTACCTGGAATGATCATGGTCTGACAGCCCACGGTGAAGATGATCTGGATGGGACCAAACTTCGGAAGTCCGAGGACACGTCGTTGATAGATGGCGTAGCCCAACTTGAGGACGAATATCAGGCAGTAGAAACAGATGGAAGCCGCCAACACCGCCTTAGCAGCGTCATAGATCGGGCCTCCGGGGTAAGCCTTTAACGATAGCGTCGCCATCCCGCTCTGAACCGTAACAATGGCAAAGAGGGACACCGAGAGCAATGCGATCACAGCCGCCAACAGCGTGATCAACAACTTTGCCTTGACGGATGTGTACACCACTCTCACTTGAATGATCAGTGCTATGTGGATGACTATCTGCAGCAGCAATCCGGTCGCCGTCGAGGCCACGGAGACGTATCGAGGCGTGTATGGAAAGTTCGTATAGTCGCCGGAAAAGTAGGTGTAGGTGTCGAAGAAAGGACCGATGTAGTAGCACAACGAGAGTGAGGCCCGGATAATAGCCGCAACCAGTGCGAACATGTTGCAGGCATGAAGGAAGGTCTTCCTCTTCTTCGCATTGGTGAGGAAAGTCAGGAGAATGAGAAGGATTCCGCAGGCGCCGATCTGAACCGCGAACATGATGCTCCATTCCAGCGCCTTGAGCTTGTAGAAATCGTACACCGTAAGGGGGAGCGAGACGTTCGTGCCACCGGGATAGAACAGTGTGATGGGCTGTGAATGAGGATTGAAAGCCGGGCTGGCCGGATCGACGGTAGACGTTTCTTCGGCAGACATTCAGATATCTTGGTAAAGCCTAGGGATAAAGCGTCCAGTGTACGACGTGATATTGTATGGAAAAGTGGGATTGTTAAAGGCACAGGCGGATATGTTGCTGCAGGTATGATGGTGAAGGAGAAAGGATAAGGAGGGTGAAGGGCAAAAACCGTGATGGAGGAGAGGAATAATTCGGGATGTTGAGCTCCAATATGTAGGAGCCTGTGGAGAGGGACGATTGAACCTGATACTCGAGGCCCAATCATGGCCACAACTTGCCCGTCCTCACGCAGGCGCTGAAGCTGCAGATTCAATTACAATCAATCACGACCGATATGGGACGACCCCCCACACGAAAATAAGGGCTTGCGACGTCAAGACCGACAATACTCTTCACGATTGGCTCTACCAGAAGCGAGCCCGTGTGGAGGGGTGGGACGGGAAGGGACGATTGACATTGGCGTCCGACCGTTTCGGGACATGCCGGTCACTGAGAACAATAGCAAGACTTTCTTACGATTGTTCCTCAGCTAGCTCATCTGCAGCCCAAATCGCCCGAGACATCGCATGACGGACCGCAAAAAGCACCGCAGCTCGCTTTAGCGAGAAGGAATCACTTCCAGTTGCGTATCAGGGTGGAGAGGTAAATAATTTTTTCTTTCGGTTTCAGAAGTTGCACCGATTGGGGACCGCACACACAGTTGGAGACAGCGCGGGGTGCGGGGACTCTCGCGAATGCAAAATCCTCGCCGACCACGACCATGAACGGAAGGATGTCGGCCACCGCGTCGATGAAAAGGAGGCGCCACCCGCAGTCCGTCACGACGAAGAGAGTGGGTTGTGATGTTGGCTTGCGATGGTTCAGCCACTCATGTGACATGCGAGTGATGGCTGAAGAAAATCTAGCGGGACTTGGCAGCAGACAGGCCGCGAGCTTTCGGCGGCGACGGGCGTTGAAGGGCAAACAACGCCATAACCTTCTTCCCGGGTAGCTTGGAACGCTCGTCCGGTACGTATTACTGCCAACACATAACCCCTCGTCGCTCGTTGCCGACTCGGCGACTAAACAGCACATCGAGCGCGTCGTTCCTTTCCTTACGGGGCAACTTGCTTGCCCGCCTCCCACGCGGGTCCCCTCCCCTCTCCCTCCCGCCCCCGCACTCGGCATCGGCGTACGGTCGCATACTTTCGGGCGTCCGCTGTACTTCCAATAGCACGTTACATGGCCGCTAGAAATAGACCTCGAGCTTTGCAGAGCCACGAGGCAGATGCCCACGAGGAGCGGGACTTGTGGTCGAAAATTGTGAACGATCTGAAAGATCGGACGCGTCAGTCGAAGCGCATCAACGAAGTAGCCGACGAGATAGCAGCCTTAGAAGCAAAGTATGAGGGCAATGAAAACGGTGAGCAGGACTCCGTTCCCAGCGCCAGCCTCGGACACCCCCCTCCCAGTTGCCGGCTTGTTAGCAGTCGTGCGCGTGCTAACGCGAGCGCAACCCACAGAGATGACGCTCAAGGACATGGACGCCTTGGAACAGCTGTACGAAGAGCAGATGCGGCTATCGGACGACGAAAGCGAGTATGTCCATATACACCCATTCTCAGCACGAATAACCCCCTCCCCCCGCCACCACTATCAACTTGCACGCCAAGTGCCATCGGCGACTAACCATCCTCCGCCACAGTTCGCTACGCAATGTCATCGAAATCAATGATCTTTTGATTGCTCTACGAACCGCCACTGAAAGCGGTGACAGAGGAGGAGGTACATCCCGCCATCTCCGCACGCGTTAACTGCTTTTCCCTTTCTATCCGCATACAACTGGGTCCGTTTTTCTCCTGCCCAGAGCCTCCCTGTCTTTGCCGTATTTCCCTGCTGCAGCAAAAGAAAAACAGTTTGCGTTGTTTTGCCGTGCGTCGTTGTTCGCTCCGTCGGAAAAAAACCCCCCCCCGTGTTTGCATTGTCGTTCTGGAACCCCACCCCGACGCGATGCTTACGATGCCTACAGTCTCGCAGCAGAAGAGAATCAAGCGCAAACACGACGAATCAATGTCGGCGGATAGTCCCTCGAGCCGGAACCCCAAGATTCAGCGGAGCAATTCGGCTGCGCCGACGGAAGGGTTTCAGATGAACGCGGAGGTTGCATATCGATTACCAAAACAAAAGGGTGCTGAGTATGAATGGATACAATGTACAATTACTGGTATTCTAGGCGATGGAATAAAACGGAAGTATGTTCTTCCGGTTTTGCTACCCTGCTGTGCCCTCGGAGGGCTGATGACATTCTAGGTATGAGGTGCAGGACCCAGAGCCAGACGAGGCTGGAGGCCATGGTACGAAATACAAGGCCCTCGCTAGCGCTTTAATCCCGATACCCCGAGAATCGGCGAACCTTCCACCGTATCCTCCCGGCAAGCAGGTTCTGGCCAGATACCCGGAAACGACCACCTTCTATCGGGCCGAAGTGATGGGCACCAAGGTATGCTGCACCCCGCGTCATCGTGGTGGTGGTGGTGTTTTTCCGATACATTTCTAACTCGTCTCTCCCCCAACAGCGGGATGGAACTTGCCGCCTCAAGTTTGACGGAGAGGAGGAAGAGGGAAAGGAAACGGAAGTGGAGCGACGACTTGTCCTTGATGTCGGCGACAAACGGTGATGGCGGGTAGGTAGGCGATGGTTTTTCCAACTTCCATTTCCCGGGAGTATCATTGTATCGGCGCCGATTTCTGTTTCTTTTTTGTTGTCTTGGAGCACTCTGTCAAGTGTCTGGGTTTCTTGCATCATATACGGGCCTATCTTTCCTTTGATGCGGCCTCTTTCGATAATTATTGGGGAGTTCTCGCCCGACCCGGTATCATTTTATGTATCTCCCGTGTGTTTTATTCTAGAGTCTTTTCGGTTCACGATGACGGATAGATGGTAGACTATCCCGGTACTTATGTGACGGATAGTAAAGCGCAGTCGACCCAGTGAAAGGGTACATAGATACGGCACACATGGCCGTTGTGCCCGCCCGCCAGCCGGAACAAAGGCATACCCGCCGTACTGGGGCGCGTTAGCTTTGCTCCACCACCATTCCCACACGCGCGCACAATCACAATCGTCGCTACCTTGCACACTCGCGCGACGCAGCCTCGTCAGAGCTTCTGCCACCCCACGACCATCGCGATGTCAACGCCCACGTCCACCTCGCCCACCGAGATCTTCTACCAAACACTCAACAGCCAAGATACTCCTTCCCTCCCTCCCTTTTCCCCCTTCCCCTCGATTCCATGCTGACGGGAAACCCACTGTCGCGCCTTCTCGCGGCGACGGACCGGCTGCGCGCGCATCACGACGCCCTGCGCGAGCAGAACGACGGAGTGGCACAGACCGGCCTGCGCATGGAGGAGACACTGCGGCCGCTCGAGAACGGCATCCGGATCGAGCGCGAGCGCGAGGAGCGTGAGGCCGTCAGGATAGAGCTGGTGGCAGCCGACGCGGCGGCCGCCGGCGAGGAGCAGGATCCGGACGGCGCGATTGAGGACGTCAGGGCCGTCTAAGAAGACGTGTTGCTGCTACTACACGCAACGTTGAGATACCTCGCTTTCTGCTTTCCGAGGGCCCGAGAATGTTGGAAGTGTCGCCAGATATAAGAAGTATGTAGAGTATCGGATGTATTAGCCGTGGGTGTAGGGGAGGTGTGGGTCTCGGGGAGAGAGAGAAAGAATGTGATCCAAAACTACCCCGCCAGAGGCACGCTGGATACAAGCAGCCTTACCAGCCGGCGGGTTTCATAGGCGATCTGCATACCAGACCAGTGCACAAACCCGTATTCGGGAGCCCGATGTTTGTCTCGCACTCGGAAAGCCAGAATCAGTCGAGGTATGAAGGTTCAGAGTTAAGATTTGCTCCGAACAGTGAAAAATGAACCGCTGGTGCAAGTGTTATCTACTCTACTCCATTCTACATACTCTGCTTGGGTTTCCCTATAGTTATCTAGGATCGCTTTGTCGGTTTGGTAGAGTTGGATGCAAGAATGTCCGTTTGTTCGCAGATGCCATGATAGAGTACCTCGACGTCGTTGTCGTCGTTGGCGTCCAAACCTCCCCTACGCGCGTCTTTTTTATTTGCCGCTGGGCCGTGGCGGGGGGGGGCTGATCTGCCGCGCAGGCACTGGCGCCGGCGATAGGTGGATTTCCCATCGATGACTATCGACGCGCGATGCCCGCTCTACGCATCCCTCTGGCTTTGCGATGTGGAGATGTTCATCTCCAGTTGGCCGTAGAGTGGCAGCGGGGTAATGGAAGTTAGAGTTGTGCACCGTATACCGGCTCTACTGGCCAATGCGCCTAGATGTGCCGGGGTTGGCAACAGCAGTCGAATCGGCATGCAGAGAGAAATCAGATCATCGGATATGCAGCCGTCGCCGTCTGTATGCAGAGCGCCAAAACGTAATTGGTTTTGGCGGCGTGTGCTCCCCACTCACTCCCCCAATCCTCACTGCTCTTTGCCCACTCCCTGCTCCCCACTCCTGCATCGATTCTCGACCGCTCCATCACTTTTGCGTCGTCACCGCTTGATCGTGACGTGTGTGATGTTGTTTCCGGCTGTTCGGCAGCCAACAGTGCTCTGCATTCGTGCCCCGGCGCGGCAAGGGCGGGACTAGTAGATATGGCTTCCGATGCAATACGATATGTGCATACGATATCCACCTACCTGCTTATGGCGGTCACGGTATCTACACATCCATCCTTCTCGACTCGAACCAGAGGCTCTACGGCAACCGGTGACCACGGCCGACCCCACCATCCGCTGGTCGAGCCCGCCTTGTGTGTTTGCGGTTGAATGTCGGGGGGCAAGCCATTGCTGCTCCCACGCGTGCCTACGGGTGCAGCGTGCGAGTCGGGGCTTCAAGGACTGGTGTGCTGGGTGCGGGGACGGCGTTGGATAGATTCTGGCTGTCCGGCCGTCGCTCTCGCGCTGGCGGTTAAAATTGTCGAAGACAGCTATGCAACATATGCATGCGGATGCACTTCGAATGGCTGCCGCGAACGAACACCGCCCTCCACGTCGAATGTGTCCTGAGGAATTCCGATTGGCTGCTTTCGCGCCCGGCGACTGTCGAGGGAGCTCTCTCCGCAGCTGCATGCTCCCACTCAACCGGGAAACGCCGTCGTCCGCCGCCATTGCCGTCACCTGCCTCCCTCCTCCCCCACCCTCCCACACACACCATCCGCCGACCCGCTGCCAGATAGTTATCGCGCTAAACCTCCTTACATCGATAGGACAAACAGAACAATACGATTCGACGATGTGCGTCCGGACTGCCAAGTTCGCGCATTTGAATGGGCTGGAATGAATGTGACCGTATTATGTGCGCTAGTTAACCGTGCCGCGTAGTTGGGAGGGGGGGGAAAGTTGCTCCGTGCATCTAGCATTGTCCTCCGTCTGCGAGTCCTCGGCGTGTGTATATATCTTGATGGCCTGGCCGCATCCATGAAGTGTATTCTCTAGTCCTGCGATACTCTATCCTCACCATATTTCTGCGGTTGTTGGGCTTCTCAAACTCGCCCTCTCTAACGCTATTGTCGGCTAGATAGGCACTTACATACATACTTCTCGTTAGTTGCTTCGGTAGGGTTCGCTGAACTCCCTGGAGACAGCAAATAAGGCAGCGGACCACCTTTCCAAAAAGAGACGACAAAAAAAGTTGGAAAAGGTTAAAGGTTTCGCCCCCAATCTGTGTGTGCCCCTTGTCCTTCTCTCCTCCTCCTTCTCGTCCTTCTCCTTCTCATCTCCCCTTTCCTCCAGATCGTCCCGTAATTTTGCACTCGGGCAAGCTCCAGCACAAGAAACTGCGCGTGAGTACGATCCCCGTTGTCTCCCATTGCGTGTGCCTGGTCCTCGCCCCGACAAAGTACATACGTACGCGCTTGGATGACCCTGCTAATTTAACGGCTGTTGACAGGTGTTGTTGACCCGACCAACACTGAGCTTTTCTGCGTGTTCCTGAAAAACAGAAAAAAACAAAACAGAGGGCTCTCCCATTCTCGGCCACCCCCCGTTCGGCCGTGAACCACTCCGCAACCACCCATCGTGCGTGCGGAACAAGAAACTACGCGCAGTTCCAATTCCCCTAAAGACCTCCCGGTCTCGGAGAACGGTCAAGACGGCGCAATGCATCTACCATTCTTACCACCAGCCCTCACAACAAAGAAGCCGCCGCCAAAATGGGACCCGTTCACTCCGGCGTTCTCACGGCTCTCGCGGAGCGCCACCACCCACCCAGTGCAAACGATCGTGATTGTCGCCCTCCTGGCGTCCACAACCTACATCCAGATGCTCGAGCACAGCCTGTTCGACCGCACTTCGCCGCTGTGGGGACACGGTGGCTCCAAGAGGGCCGATCTGCTCGACGGAAGTGTCCAGGTCGCTGTCGGAGAACAGACCGGCTGGGAATGGAAGGAGAATGCGGCAGACGCGGTACTGGGCGCGAAGCATGTCGCGCTCGTGTCTCTGTCTTTCCCGAATTCTCTAGCTTCTTCTCCAGTGCTTCCCGTTACGTCCGCCACCGAACTCCCGTCGAACGATGCGGCCACCAAAATCTACTCCGTGCCGTTCGAGGAATTGAATGGATTCATCAACATGGTCAAGACCGTCCCCACGATCAACTCGGACTCCGCCGACGAGGGCGAACAGAAGGAGTGGGTCATGCAGACCGGGCGCGGCTCCAAGGGCAGCAACAATGGCATCTTCGCACAGGCGGAAGAAGCCGTTAGGAGTGTCTGGGACTTGATCCAAGTATGTACCCACGAGAAACTTAGTGAAGGATGGCTTCTAATCCCCCTTCCAGAATGCCGATGCTCTCGACGTCGTCATCATGGCTCTTGGATACATCTCTATGCACCTCTCGTTCATCTCTCTCTTCCTGCAAATGCGTCGTCTCGGATCCAACTTCTGGCTTGGTGCGACTGTGCTCATCTCCTCGACCTTCGCGTTCCTTTTCGCCTCCATCGTTACGCATAAGCTTGGCGTTCCAATCAACATGGTGCTTCTGTCCGAGGGGCTTCCGTTCCTCGTCGTCATCATCGGCTTCGAGAAGCCGATCGTCTTGACCCGGGCTGTGCTCAGCGCGAACGTCAACCAGCGCAAGAAGACTTCTGCCGGCACCATACAGACCGCAGTAGCGACCGCGGTCCAGGAGGCAGGGTTCCTGATCGTCAGGGATTACGTCATTGAAATTGCGATCCTCGCTGTCGGCGCGGCATCTGGCGTCCAGGGTGGACTGCGACAATTCTGCTTCCTTGCAGCATGGATCTTGGCATTCGACTGCATCCTTTTGTTCTCTTTCTACACTGCCATTCTCAGTGTCAAACTCGAGATCAATCGGATCAAGCGTCACGTCGCCCTCCGCAAGGCGCTGGAGGAGGATGGCGTAAGCCATAGGGTGGCTGAGAGCGTCGCGAAGTCCAACGAGTGGCCCTGCGCTGATGCCGATGCTCTCGAAGATACGACATCCGTTTTTGGCGCCAAGGTCAAGGACTCCAGTATCCGCAGCTTCAAGATCTGGATGGTCGCTGGCTTCTTCGCCGTCAACCTCATCAACTTGTTCACACTTCCGTACAGAGATACTACCAGTTCCACCGTCTTGACTACTGGTAGCGACTCGATGGTCCCCGAGATGAACGTTTGGCAAGTTGCTGGAAAGCCGCTTGAGCAACTGCTGGCCGACTCGCACGAGACACTTGTAGCTACTGTCTTGCAGCCCATCCTGTACCAACTCCAGTATGCAAGCGCATATCCCTCCTCTACCCCGAAGGTTTACAGGTCAGGCTACCCAGGTTCATCCGCATATGACAGCTCGGACCTTTTCGGTGAAGGCACGGGGAGTAAAATGATTGAAGGTATCCTCAAAAGCCTTAACGACCCTGTTTTGGGTAAGTGGATCATTGTCTCTCTTATCATCAGTTTGGCGTTCAACGGATACCTGTTCAATGCCGCCCGCTACACCGTCAAGGAGCCCCAGATCGAAGAGTCGAAGGAGAACACCAAACCCCAAATTGTCGAGCGCATTGTCGCTGTCAACTGCACCTGTGGCGGAAAACCCCAGAAGTCGACCGATGGTCAGACCGAGGTTGACACCACCGGGCCTTCTCGAACTGTCGCCGAGTGTGAGGCGATAGTCAAGGAGAAGCGTGCCAGGGAGCTCAGCAACGCCGAGCTGGTCGAGCTTGCTGTTCGTGGAAAGATCCCCGGATATGCTCTGGAGAAGACTCTTGGTGACCCCACCCGCGCTGTCGTCATCCGTCGTGCTATGGTCTCGCGCAACAAGATTGCCATGGACAAGACTGGACTGCTGGAACATTCCCTTCTCCCCTACAAGGACTACGACTACGCCCGCGTCCTCGGTGCTTGCTGTGAGAACGTCATCGGTTTCATGCCTCTTCCTGTCGGTCTCGCTGGTCCCATGAACATTGATGGCGAGGACTTCTATCTCCCCATGGCCACAACCGAAGGTGTGCTCGTCGCCAGTACTTCTCGTGGTGCGAAGGCTATCAACCTTGGTGGTGGTGCCGTCACTATTCTCACCGGTGACGGTATGACCCGTGGACCCGTCGTTCAGTTCCCCAGTGTTCGCAGAGCCGGTGGTGCCAAGAATTGGATCGATTCCGAGGAGGGACAGAAAATCCTCAAGAAGGCGTTTGACTCTACTTCGCGCTTCGCTAGACTCCAGACTATCAAGGTCGCTATCGCCGGTACTTACCTCTACATCCGCTTTAAGACTGTCACCGGTGATGCCATGGGCATGAACATGATCTCCAAGGGAGTCGAGCACGCTCTATCGGTCATGCAGAACGAGTGCGGATACGAGGACATGGACATCATCTCGGTCTCTGGAAACTATTGCACCGATAAGAAGCCTGCCGCTATTAACTGGATCGACGGTCGTGGAAAGAGTGTTGTTGCCGAGGCGGTCATCCCCGCCGATATTTGCCGGAGCGTTCTGAAGTGCGGCGTCGACGACCTGATCTCCCTCAACACCGCCAAGAACTACATAGGCTCTGCTATGGCTGGAAGCGTGGGAGGATTCAATGCCCACGCCGCGAACATCGTCACTGCCATCTTCCTTGCCACTGGTCAGGACCCTGCTCAGAACGTTGAGTCCTCCAACTGTATTACCGTTATGAACAAGTAAGCCTCCCCCCCCTCCATTTCTCCACACGGCAGTCACGGCGTGTACTGACCGCGACCAGAACTCGCGAAGGTCATCTCAACATCTCGGTCTCCATGCCCTCGATTGAAGTCGGCACCATTGGCGGTGGTACCATTCTTGAGCCGCAAGGCGCAATGCTCGACATGCTCGGTGTCCGCGGCGCACACCAGACCAACCCCGGCGACAATGCCCGGAGACTAGCCCGGATCGTTGCTGCTGCCGTTCTGGCCGGAGAGCTCTCTCTCAACTCGGCTCTGGCCGCCGGTCACCTGGTGCAGTCGCACATGGCCCACAACCGCAGCCAGCCGGTTACAAGGACCAACACTCCCGCTCCTGCGACAGCCGAGGCTGCGCCTAAATCGCCGACGGAGAGCAATCCCGTCGCCAAAGCGCTTGCCGTTTCGCTCGAGAAGCAGAGGGGCATCGCGAGGTAGATGAATGTATGGGGTTTGGGGTCGGGTGGGGGATAGTTGTGCATATTAGAAATTCCTTTTTTTTTCTTCGCCCACAAACGATCGGATGGATGGGATTAGGGTGTATTAATGGCTTTCATGACCTTGGAGGGGTTTGCGGTGTTCTTGCCCTTATTACGGCTTCTTTTTTTTTCTTTCTAGTTTTCATTGCGTCTTTATACCCCACTACCCATCCTGCGTACCATTTCTCTGCGATCTGCCCTATCGTTGAGCTAATGAATTCTGCTGTTGCTGAGGAGAGACGACACATGACAAATAATACTCTACGCTGGTTAAGTACATACATAGGGGCAGGTATACGAATGGAAGATGGAATTACGACTGTACGTAATGTGCCCACATACATATGAATATCACTCGAGCCTGCAATCGAAACTTTGAGTTCAATCCCAAGGTTGGCGGGTTTTTACCCGGCGCCCAATCTCAGTGTAACAGAGCGATCCCACCAAACATCACCTTTAGCTAAGCTCCCCGCTCGTCCCGCACCCGTCCAAGATGTCTCGCCACGCCCGCATCGAAGAGATCGAAGACTCGGACCCGGAAGAAGTCGACATCTCAAACCTTGACGCGCCGGACCTGCCGATAGCGGGCAGCACCTTCCAACCGGGACGGCACATCGTCCCGCCGACGCCGAGCAGCAGCGTACCCCGACGCACGCCTCCCAGTCCTTCTACCGGCGGCGGCGGAGGAGGAGGAGTAGGCAATCCGAGCCTCCTCTCGGACCCGGCCTCGTTGCTGCTCCAACCGTCGGCGGCAGCGGCGGTGGTGGGCGACTACAAATCGTTCCAGTGCCTGTACCCAGTCTACTTCGATGCCGCGCGCACGCGCGCGCAGGGGCGGCGCGTCGCCGGCTCCAAGGCCGTCCGCAACCCGCTCGCGCGTGAGATTGCCGACGCCTGCGGCGCCCTCGGCATACAGACTGTGTTCGAGCCCGGCAAGACGCACCCCAAGGACTGGTGCAATCCCGGACGGGTCAGGGTTAAGCTCGATGGGACGGGGAAGAACAGTTCGTCTACTCCCCTCCTCCTCTCCTCCCCCCTTATCCCCCCCCCACGGAGTGGAGTTAATGCGGTGGGGGGTGATGGAGCAATGTCATTGACCCCGCGGGATGTGTCCGGGTAGAGTTCTCGCTGTTGGACGCCGTCTCCGCGTACCTGCGCTCGCACCCGACCACGCCCACCACGCCGCTGAAGCTGAGGATCCCGAACGTGCCGTACGACGGTAAGCCCCCGCCGAAGCCGGTCGTGCCGCGAGGGTGGAAGATGGGCGAGATCCTGCCGCTGCACAGTCCCGCCCTGCCCGGGCCCAGCGTCAGCGACGACATGTTCAAGGATATGATGGAGGATATGATGGGCGGCATGATGGGTGGCGGAGGAGGAGGGGGGGGCGGAGGTTCGCAGGCGGCGCAGGCAATGCAGGCCATGGCTGCGCTGGGTGGTGGCGGTGGCGGTGGTGCGCAGCCTGGTGGGCAGGTGGAGAAGAAGGAGAAGAAGGAGAAGAAGAAGGGGAAGAGGTAGTAGGGGCTAGAATGCAGCACGAAAACTTGTTTTCATAGGGCTTTCTTTTTTTTCTTTTTTTTGATGTGGGGAATGATAAACCCGAAGACAACACCGCCACGACATCGCGGGCTTCACAACAAGCAGCAACCGAACATTTTAGTCTCCCACGAGTGACCACGAGCCCCCTTGGATTATGTATAAAAAAAACGGCTTTTATCCCCCATGGACTCCTCTCGGCACCAAAATATCCAACGTGGATCCCTCTATCCACACTCTGGACCCCATACAAAATTGCATCATGTGCCTAGCTTAGTAGTTTGGAGCAGGGTAAATTGCCGAGTTAAATCACTAATTTTTATTCTTGAGGACCACATTTATTCTCCCACCGTGCTGAAAGGTCAGAAATCAGATCAAAGAGGGTATGTTGTATTCTCTACGGACTTCGCTACGGACTTCTGCTCAAAGGCCGGCCCCCTGTCGGGGCCAAGACTTCGCTAGTCGCTGATTCCCAGTATATATACTGTATACTGAACTCACTGAAGACCGGCGATATTGAGACAGAGAGAGAGCACTCCAGACACCTTTATATGGACCGAATATCTTGGAACCTGCGAATGCCACACGCAGAGGAGGAACGCGGCCTTCCCATCATTGATATGGTGGTCGGATTTCGCCATAGTTAAGGAGATGCGCAAACTTTTTTTTTTTCTATGGCACCAGAAAGCCACCCCAACAAGACGGCAGCCCCCAGCGTTTCACTCCGTGGGTTCAAGCTTTAACTACTGCTCCGTGAATCGCTGAATAGGACCGGACGATACAAGTACAGGCAGTAGCACCAAGAGTCTCGCCACCCGGATACACGATGGTCATTTTTTTTTTTCCCCCGTGGATTTGACGGCATCTACCTGCTCCTGCATACGTTGCCAGGACACGGGCGTACCATGTGGCCATGCGGTCGCAACCATCCATAATCTTAAGACAAGAGCTCCAATCGACTATCGGTTGAAACCTACCAACCCCGGCATGGCGCCGCTCGATTCCGAGTGCCCCTAAAAGGTTGACCAAGCTGGATCCGAACTCGCTGCACCAGACAGAAGATGATAGTGGACAAAACGAACCAAGATACCTCAGGGTTGGCCTGCTAAAAAACGAGTACAGAAGGGCAACATGCGGAAGAAAGGTTACAGTGATGGACTTAGCCTGCCGGATTTTCCCAATAAACTCCGGCATGCTGTAGATAGCATCTGAAAAGGTGTAGGCCACTTCGGGCCTAAATGAAGGCAGCCGCAGACACATATGTATCTAGGAATCTAGGAATATAATTTGTTTTGTTGTGGTAAATATCTACCCTACTTAAACTACATACCTTTACTTAAGTACATAATTATGAAATTTTGTGTGGGGTCCACGCTGGATATTTCGGTGTCCGGGGGGGGTCCATGGGATATAAAAGCCGTAAAAAAAAGTTACGGATGTAAGCAGAGTTAGGAAATACAGTCTTGAGAGGTAGCCCCGCCGCGACAACGACGCACAAGCAAAAGCAGTAGCAAAGGGGAGAGGTGGTGCATGCAAATGAGATGCTGATGGTTATATAACGAAAGAGATGGGAGGCAAAGGGAAAAAGTGAAAAATAAAAATGGAAACTCCTTATCCCCAAATACAACGACGGAAGCCACTTTCCCAAAAAAGAAAAGCCAGGACCCACTGAAACAAATGAAAACACGGACCAAAAAAAAAAAGTTGCACCAACACCAACTAGCTAGACCTATTTACCAAATACTCAGGAGCTCGGTCAATTCAATCCTCCATTTCCAGATCGATGGCATCTGGGTTGGCGGGAGCTGCTACTGCAGGAGCCGCAGCTCCCGGCACATCGCCGACATTCCCGGGGATGGCGCCGGTAGACGCAGCCACAAATCCCTGTGGAGCTCTGGCCTCCCGATCCAACGCTTCCATAGCATCCTTCTTCTCCTGATCCTCGCCGTTGACCTCACCACTCTTCGCCTGGCCTCTGGCGAGGGCCTGCGAAGCGATGAAGTTGACGTCAGTGTTGTATTGTGCCTGAACACTCCGCTTGATGCGTAGCATCTCCTTGAACGTATCTTCGTTTCCGTGCTGGACCTCGAACTTCTCCCATTTCTCCCAGAACGTAGGCGAGATTCTCGGGTCCGAAAACTGACTCGCGTGCGCGTAGATGGCACGTGCACGGTCGATTTCGCCCAGCCGCCGCTCCATCTCGGCGAATTTGAGGCACATCTCCTTTGCTTCCTTGTCCGGGAGCGCCTCAATCGCACGCTCATAGATCGGTCGAGTGGACGTCAAACCGAAGTTGGAAGCGGACTTAGTTATGTAGAATTCGAACATTTCGAAACGATCCTCGTCCGAGACGGCACGGGTGGCGCGCTCGTATATCCGCATAGCATGGCGCGCGAGTCCGCGCTCCTCCTCAAGGTTGCCATACATCAGATAGAGTGTTTTCGCGAACTTTGGAGGGCAGCCCTCGACGGATTGCTCGAACAGATCACGTAGACGTTCTATGTCGATCTGGCGGTTGACCGCCTTGGTGAGATACAGGTTCCACAACTCGAAAGCTACCGGATAAGAGAACAAGTCCAGTCCACGCTCATAAATCTATCGCATGTCAGTCATCACCAGTTGCCCATCTATAATGTAGGAGGCAAACCTTGAAGCTTTCCTCGAAATACTTGTTCTCCTCCAACAGGTTGGCATAGTTAACCACTGTCTGTGGTGTCGCGATCCGCAGCTCGAAGATCCTTTCATACACTGCCCGGGTCTCATCGAGGGTGCTGACGCTCTCGACGAGATCCACGTAGAAACTCCACAACTTCCAACTTTTGTGTACTCGCTGCTGCGGCGTCAGAGTCTCGTCGAAGTAGTCGACAGTGCTCCTCTTCGGAGCTTGGGTGGCCTTGGCCATGATTTTGACAGCCTCATCAAAGTTATCATTCCTCAACTCCAACTCAGCCCATTCGATCCACATCTCCGCCAGTTCCTGCACGGACTTGAAGGGCACTCGAACAGCCTTCTCCATGATGATCCGTGCTTGTCTTATATCTCCATGCTTCTCGTAGAACTTGGCGTAACCAGCCCAAAGAGAATGGAACTGTCCAACCGCCTTCTTAGGGTTGACGGCAGCCACGGCATCCGTATACGTCTGGACGACTTCCTGCTTGTTGTCGCCCCATAGCCCCACCCGCTTCTCCCACTCGATGACGTTGTTAGGGTTCTGTCGCAGAAGGACGTCGTTCACCAAAAAAGGCCGTCGGTCCATCAGCTGCTCGAACCGCATCATCCGGATATCCAGGTCGAAATCGGCATCCTCGTCGAGCTTTCCCTTTTCCTGGCGTGTTGCGGCCGACTCCATCAGGCTCGAAATGACCGACTCCTCAAACTCCGTGTACGAGTCAAAGATCTGTGTGAAGTCTCTGACAGTCATGACGGTGGTGATCCCCTCCTCGAATGCATCGCGTGCCTATTCCGGGCCGTCAGCAGGCTCACCCACCAACTTCTCACCACCCAGGGAGTAGATCCTCACTCTCTCGAAGTCGCCCTTCGTGATCCAGTACGTCCCCAAGCTGGTCCACAGCTTGCCACGTTGGTCGCTGAACTTGCTGATGCCGCTGCGAACAATCTTCTCGACGTCGATGGCCTTGATCTCCCTCGCATGGGTGACCAGCAGGTCACAGAGCTCACTCCACATCTGAAAGTGGCTCTTCGCCTCCTTACTCTTGAACCTCGGGTTGTCCAAAATCTCGATCCACTTCTCCGCCGCTTCCTCGTACTTCCCCTGCGAGACCAGCAACTCAATGAACTCCTCCGCATCCTCGGGATGAACCTGCATGTACCTTCGCCAGATACGCACAGCCGTCTCCCCAGACGCAGAGTTGGCGAACGGAAGGTACAGCTCCCATATCCGACTGTGCTGCGAGAGCGGCAGGGCACGGAGGGCACGGTCGAACGCGCGCCGAGTCTTGGAGATAAGACACTGTTTGAGCAGGAACGTAAGATAGTCGAGCCATATGCGTGGCATCTTGTTGAGGAGGATCAGGGAGCGTTCGAAGCAGTCATTGACTTTGTTGTACTCCTCATTGAACCTGGCCGGATTGAGGGGGGAGACATGTTTCACCCGCATATCGAGGTACTAAGGATGGAAACAGGTAAGCAAGAGATTCCACCAGGATATAGAAACACTACAGAAGGAGAGGAAAGAGTGAGGTGGGTAGTGTGGAAGAGAGTTTTGCCTTCTTCCAGATCTTATAAGACCGCGGCAGCGCCTTGCACGCCCGCTCGTATATAAAGACCTGCTCCTGGATGGTACCAGTCTGCACCTTATGCTCGATGTACCGCAGCCACGGCTTGATGCTCGAATAGGGATCGCGTAGGATCTCATGTTCGTAATGCGCGTCGTCGTCTGATATCAAATAAAGGTCTATGACAGTAGTCGAAGGCATGGTGGCAGCAGCTGCATCGGCAGCAGCACCGGATTTAGAGTGCAGCGCTTTCGATGCCGTGGCAGTGGCAGCGGCGGAATTCGACGCCGAACCGACGTCCATTGGCGCTGTTGCTGTTGCCGTCGTTGTTGCTGGTGGTGCTGCGGGGACCAGGAGTTCTCCGGGCATCACGAAAAGACGGCGGAGACGAGCCCGCGCGTGGTGATGCGAGAGTATCTGATTGGATTTCCGGAGGTGTTTGCAGGATGTGATGCTATGCTATGCTGTCTGTGCTGGCACGCGGTGTGTGGTGTGCGCGCGAGAGGGTGTGGAAAGGAAGACACAAATGGTGTGCGTGCGTATGTCTGGCTGTGCCTACGCTCCGCCAAGGCTCTCTTAGTACCTCTTCCTTCGGAGTCTTTAGCCGCAGAGGAACACTTTCGCTTCCGGAACATTGTGGCGCCCGTAACGCCTCTGGCTCCACTAGATAAATATGATACAATGCTCTCCATGCTCACGTAATAGGTAGATAATTAACAACTTTCCCTAACTACTTAAGTACCTGGATACTCACTTTCACTATTCCTCCGTTGCCACGTACATGCATTCCACCACGACCGAATGATCTTTCATCCATTTCTTTTGTCTTCGTCCATCCATTGGGCAAGTGCCAAGGGGCGGCAGTTGGTTACTCTCGGTCACGCCAGGCCGCGTGATTACGGGCTCGAGGGCCCTCCGCACAGCAACCATCCGATGTTCTACACTGCTCAAATAAAAAGATGCCAGGCACTCGCACGGGTGGCGACCAATAGGACCCAGACGAACCGCCACCTTGTCAAATATGTCGATCGTGATTCGAATCCGCCACGGTACATAACTGTGGCACGGCGTTGTCGGTTCATATATACTCACTCGGCTCGATGCACGCCGCGTAAACTTCGTCCCGCACATACCTATGTATTCTGGCAAGGAAAAAGAAAAGGTTGATGTGATAACGATCGCCGGGCCAGCGGTTACGTACCTAGCCTGACTACCTGTGCTTCCTGCATCCTCCCTCCCATGTTCATGGGTGCACTCTATATAGATATTTGCATGCAGAGTAGGTATCTATGTACTCTATGTTCGATTTATGCAACGTTCGACATCTCTCCGCCTTCCTCGAAGACTCTATCCCCAGTTTCGGTCTTTCCGCCTGCTGGTCTTGTGACTGGTGGTTGCTTCATGTACTCTGCTCACACACATACCTGTTCGGACACCGTGAATGCGATGAGGGAAATACCTATCCCAGCACTCAGTCGGGATTGATATCGCGCCCGCCAATTGTAATAAATCCATCAGACGAACACGAACTGTCGACTCTGGAAACACGTTACCGCTCGCACACGACAAGCATATGCAGCATAGTTCTGTTGTGTATGCACCCAGCGTGGTTGTGGTAGCATCTTTGTTGTTGCGATTGTGGGGGCCAACGAGACCCCCACTCGACACAGTAAGGGTTTTATGTAAAGAAACTTCTGGGATCGAGAAACGAAATGGATTTGACTGGATGAGATGAGTGGCTAGCTGACCTGGCAAGGTAACGGATAGTAATATTCAATATGGGGAAAAAGTCCATATTTCCATCCCATCTTCTACCCACAGCCCAAATAACATCTATTTAGAAGGAGGAAAAGAAAAAGGAAAGAAAGAAGAAAGAGGGAGGAAGTGATATTGAAAGTCTAGTTTCGGGCTACCTATGTGCCCCCTTGCGACCAACTAAGGAGTGCAACGTCCCATCCAGCGAGGGTAAAGCGAGCATTCCTTGACAGTCCAGCGACCACAAATCCACGCCAGAAATCGCTCCAATCCGATACCGTAGCCACCGTGGGGCGTGGTTCCATACCTTTCGTTTTTTGCGCGGGTTAGTATCCGCGCAAACATGATGCGTAGGGCACCAAAGGGGGAAAACTCACTTCCTCTGGTCGGTGAACCAGTAGTAGGGATCCGCCGGGATGCCGACACGTTTGTACGCGTCCAACAGCTCCTCGAGCTCCTCCATCCTCATCGAACCACCAACGATCTCTCCGACACCCGGCATCAAGCAATCAACACTTTCGGTGACCCTGGGGTCGTGAGGGTCCTTCTTCATGTAGAAAGCCTTGATCTCGACCGGGAAGTGGGTAAGGAAGATCGGCAAGTTGAGCATGTCCGTCATGCGCCGTTCGGCAGCCTCGGCGATGTCGTCACCGAACTTGTGGGGCTCGTTGTCCTCGTTCGGGATGCCGTGCTCGTTGAGCCACTCGATAGCCTCGGAGTATCTCATGCGGCGGAACGGACGGCTGGGGGGTTTGAATTCATAATGCTTGAGCTCGGCGACTTCGCCCTTCTCGAAGCGCTTCTTCTCGTCCTTGTTGGCGTCGTCGTTGAGCTCCTGAACGAAGCCACGGAGCTGAGGGTCATTCCAGACGGTGTCGATCGTGCGACATATCATCTCTTCTAGGTGACTCAGCAGGTCGTCGAAAGTCACGAAAGCCAATTCGGCCTCGATGTGGGTAAATTCGCTGAGATGGCGTCTGGTAAGTGACTTCTCGGCGCGGAAGGACTCCTGGATGCAGAAAACATCACCAAGCGAGGGCAGACATGTCTCGAGGTAAAGTTGCGAAGACTGGGTGAGATATGCTTTCTCTCCGTAGTAGTCGAACTCGAACAGAGTGGCACCTCCTTCGCATTGAGTCTGGACCATGCATGGGGGAGTAACCTCGAGCAGGCCGAGTTCATCATAGCTTCGACGGAACGCCTTGACAACGGCAGCGCGAACCTTGAGGGTAGCACTGGCAATGTCACCGCGGAGGGTCAGGTGCCTGTAGTTGTACTTCGTCTGGGGATCAGCGTCGGGAGCGACAATGTTGGTGATCGCCTCCTCTCCGCCCGGCGCCTTCCCGATGATCTTGTAATAATCCACGATGAGCTCGTGCCCACCAGGGGCGTGCGCACCAGCCGGGAGCTCCTTGATATCTCCGTAAAGAGTGAGGGTGGTCTCGTTGGTAAGAGTCATGGCATCGTAGGTTTCCGTGAGCTTATCCGCCAGGATACACTGTAGAAGTCCAGTTCCATCACGCAGGGTGATGAAGATCATGTTCTTCTGATGGCGAACCCGGTGAACCCACCCAGAGACAGCCACACGGGTGTTGCGATAAGCTGTAGTGTCCCTGATCTTGATCTTCTTAGCCGCAGGTCTGCTTGCATCCTCGACGATGATGACCGATTTGGCAGCCTCGAGCTGCGCATCCCTCCCTGCCTTCTGCTCGGCTTCCTTCGCAGCAAGTTCGACCTTCTTTGCTTCTTTCTTGAGGTAAGCAGAGTGCGCATTGGTAGCCTTCTTCAGCGCAGCTTTAGCGACCGGCTTATACTCCTCGCGAGACTCCTCCGGTGTGCCGGTCTTGGATTTCCGTGACTCGTACTTGGCACCCTTCACCGAGGAGTGGATCAGAGCGCCAAGCAGCGACTTGAATGGAAGGGCTTTGGTGCCGTGAGTTTCAGGTGCGTCGATGCCGATGTCCTCATCGATGTAGACAACTTCGCCTGTCAGTTCGAGTGAGTGAGTGATTCATGAATCGCACAACGTACCGTTGGAGATAACCATATCTGCCACTGCAGAGTCGACTGACTTGACTGTTTCAGACATGGAAATGGTGTCTAAGGGCCCTTTCGATCACGTATACCAAAGGATGTGGTGGAGTAAGGGTCCAGCAGTTATCTGTTGAGAGTACGATATTTGGCCTATGTACTTATCACTACTAGGTTTAATGTTTATTACCCTTCATGGTCCACTATATGAGTCACACCCCTCCCCGTACATGAATTCGTGTGTGAAATCCAGATTCACTTTTGAAAATATCTATAAATCTTCTTCGAACCTTCTACAAGAAGCGCTTTTGCATTCTAACTGTAGCAAAATGTCAACTGTCATCACGTGCCCTAGCGGTTTATTTGGCCGCTTTTCTTCGCTTGTGCGACTATATATTTCTTCCTAGACCTCAATCTTCATCTTCATCACAACTCCTCTTTCTCTTCTCCTTTCCCGCCAACAACCCATCAAACACAGCCGGTATGTCTCCACATCGCATTGTATCGCATCCACCATCCCCTCACCGTTCCCTCCCTCCCTCCGGATATGAAGAACTCTTGTCACAGATTTTCTCGGCGATTTCTATGAGCCACCAAAATCACATGCACTACCATCTGATCCACCATCCAAGCCACATCTTTTATGATTGCCTCGACATGTCATCGTACACCTACTGACATTTCAAAGGCCATCCTGCTCTTCTCACGCCTGTTTGGACAACTAACGATGGTATGTTCCTTCTCGCTTCCTGCACATCATCACCTCCATCCACCGACATGATGAAACAAAATTTTTCAGTTCTGCTTCTGTATTCCTGAAGATAACCATATACCAAACATACATTATTCTGAATTGTCGTTCACCCACCGCTTTTACTGTCGTCAGTTGTTGAAGGAACATTCACTGACTTGAAGAAAAGAAAATTGCACTCTAGCCGCACATCAATCGGTATTTACCCCATCGGCGTTTCCTGCATGTTTGTTATTTGCAAGGATGATAATAGTCAATCCATTCAATGAACCCTACGCTTGCCATTCCTCTTGTTCGGTCTTTGCCATGTCCGTCCCACTCTGCTGGTCCACCTGCTCGCTGGGTAACGGGGGTTTCCTGTCGTGGGTGGGCTGGGTAATGAGTGTGGGCGGTGTGGCATTGTCGGACGTCTGAAGATCGGCCTTGCGCAGATGCAGGATCCGAAGGGTCCTCTGTTTTTGAGGATCTGGAAGTGAATGCGGATGTGGAGTGTAGGGTGATTAACACCGGCTGTACTGATATGCAACAATTTCGCAATCACTATTGATGCTTTTACTGGGTTGTGTTTGAGCACCCGCTGACGATTTAGAAATTAGTTGCTGTAGTCAAACTATCTTCATGATGTCCATAATAAATACCTCCCCACCGCCTGCTACTTCCGTGACCCTGCAACACTTGTACATGGATGTCTTCCGTCCGCTATTCTTCCCAGCTTCCGCGGAGTTCGCACAGCCACTGCTGGATGGATTTGTGGATGCCCACGATGATCTGCTGGAAGTCAACTCTTTGTTCACCCACTCTACTCGGTCGAGAGAAATCGGCGTCGAAGTCGACGGCACGATTCGCGAATTGCGGCGCCGTGCAGCCGCTGCGGCCGCTGCACCTACCACCCAAGGAGAAGGCGGCGATCACACATCGCTAGCGGAAGTAAGAAAGCTGAGATTGCGGTCGAGACTCTATTCCGTATATCTCACCCATCCCAGGGATCCCAATAGATGGATAACGATAGGTGGGCAAACAGCAAGCTGCAGCGCCGCGCGAATTGATCCTGCGCAAGTCCAAAGAACGCATGGAGGCGTTGGAGCGCAATATCAACGCGGAGGAAGAGGCTGCGTTGAGGGCATTTAAGGAGGGGATCAGAAGGATTGTCGAGGCCACGCCTATTGCTGAATGATCGCCGGCATAACAGTGGGAGTTGGTTCACGAATACTGATGTGCGATGTCTGTTTTATTCGTTTCATCGTGATAAGAAAACAAGCGCAGTACTAAACTACATCCAAAAAGCCCATCCCATCAAAAAGAAGAAGCAGAAACAGAATACAAAGCCTCAATCAAATGAGCAAGCAGGAAAAATCTAATCCGCCCTCTCACCCACAAAAGTTGGGAACCTCGGCGTGCCACTGTTGCTCAACGCCTGATATCGATATATGATGGTGGCGCCAATCTTCGGCGGTTTCTTCCTCTGAGCATCAGTAAACCCACTGCCAACTCTGAACATCTTCCCCGTGGGATTCCCGTTGTCGTCGAGCATCTCGACTCTCAAGGCACCGCACACACCGACGTTCTTGCCCGAGCCGCCCTCATGCGCCCTCACGATCGCGTCGGCGTCGAAGAACCGCTTGACTTTGAGAAGACTCCGCGAGCGTCCCTGTATATAGAGACTCCCGGCCTGTCGCAGCATCATCCCCTCCCCCTTCTTCGCACACACCTCGTCGAGGCGATCCATCAGATGCTTTTTGCTCTTACACACCTCATGCGGCAGCACATGCACCCAGCGAATCGCATCCTTCCCTCCATCAAACCGTCTTTTGAGCCACTTCAATCGCTCCTCGAACGGCTCGTCGGCCATCGTGGGAACATCGAACACCTGGTAGCTGACCGAGAACTTCCAGCGATCCGGTCGGTTCTGTGCGCGGACAATACTGACACAATCTTGGAACCCGCCACGGGCCGTGAATAGCTCGCCATCGAGCTTGATATTCCCGCGCGGAAACCTCTTCGTGAACCAAGCCGGCGCATAGAATGGGTTTCCTTCGCGACTAAGGAAGGTCCCCTTATCGCCGTGCCATATCGCGCGTACGCCATCGAGCTTCTCGGACATCAGCCACCCTTTCGGGTCGATACCGTTGTCGAGATCCCATTTGTTCGCGAGAAGCGGTTTGAAGTTGTCGTTGGCGAGTCTGGCCGCGGGCTTGATGGTGGCGGCGCGAACGGGGCGAGCTCGTTTGGCGGACGACGGGACAGCCACGGGTCCTGCATAGTCCTCATCGTCGTCGTCCTCATCGTCGTCGTCGTCCACAACCGGGCGCTTGCGCTTCTTTGATGTTGCTGTGGACTTGCCCTTGGACTTGACCTTTAACGCAGCGACTTCCATCTCCTCGTCTTCACTTTCGCCCAGCCCCGCCTTCATCCGAGCCTCTTCGTACCTCCCACCTAACAGAAGTACAAGGTGCGCGCATGTCGTTGCCTTTCCGCCGGCCACAAGCCGTCCCCATCCGAAGCCCGAACAGCTGCATGTGTAGCTGCGGCCGCGGCGACCGATGGTGTACGCACCGAGTTGGTGTGACTTGCCGGGCTTAAATGCCGTTTTTGGCGTAATACCATTCTGCGGATGGGTCAGTCACGTAAGTAACCTGCAGAGAGGGCGGGAGGGCAAATTACGATTGACAAGTCTGAATCGTCGCTCGAGTCTCCATCGCCGTCCTCATCCTTGATATCAAGACCTTCCCGGGTTTCGTCAAGGAGCGTGAGTGCTTGGTATTCCGCCGTCAAAGGCCTCTTACGGGTGATTGCTGTGGTACTGCGGGTTGTGCGAGCCATATTTGGTGATTGTCTCTGTATGGTACCTCAATTGCTTGCTATCTTGCTGGATGATTCCGAACATCTTCAACACCGGCAAACACGCATCGTCTTATATACATTTTATCTCTCGCTATCTCCATCATTACATCGCGGTTGGAATTAGAAACGCAGTCGCGTTTTCGCGTCAAGGGGTCAGCGGGGCGCGCGTTCGCGTCACGCAAAAAGCCTCGAATTGAGTACTTCAGGCTTCTTAGCATGGGTAGATAGTTAGGCAAAAAGTAAAATAAATTAGATAGCCGTGTCGTTGACTCAGAGAACTCGGACACGAAGGTAAAAAAGAGTCATTGTGAAAGAAACAGTCATCCTACTGCTAAATGCGGAATGTGAGCTGGCATCAAGAACGCGAGACGGGCGCGTGGTCAGGTGTGAGTGGGCTGTGCTTGCGAGGGCGCAGTATGTTGACATGGATGAGATGAGATTCGGGACTCGGCGCGCTGGTGGGATTCACTTGGGACGTGGCAGTACCTGAAAACTCTAGTGTGCTCCAAGCCGAGGAAAATCACACAAAAAATTACATAATACAGTAACGTACTGTAGGGGTTACCCGGCTACTACCCATTAGTCGGACACTATCAGAAATGAGAAAAAACGACGATACTCAACAACCATAGATCGGAGAGACACAAAATTTTGCAGACCGCATGTTTG
>Ga0307508_10000727_pt1 | contig 39082 bp, 34 predicted proteins | sample 9_EM_MG_FD_203089 | JGI IMG/M metagenome (GOLD analysis project Ga0307508, IMG submission 203089) | Populus trichocarpa ectomycorrhiza microbial communities from riparian zone in the Pacific Northwest, United States - 9_EM | ecosystem: Host-associated > Plants > Roots > Unclassified | place... | reverse complement strand
GCACGGCTATCGTGCCGAACCGGGCCACCGCGGCATCGACGGCCGCTTGCGCCTGCGCCTCGTTGTTGACGTCGAGTTCGACCGACAGCAGCCGCTCGCTGTCCGGCCCGAGCCGGTCGCTCACGGCCGCGCGCTGGCGGCCGGCCGCGACGACGATGTCGCCGGCCCGCAGGGCGGCCTTGGCAATTTCGGCGCCGAGCCCGCGGCCCGCGCCCGTGATGAACCATGTCTTTTGCATAGCGAACTCCTTGGATAGGCAAGCGTGCATTGAAGCGCCCGGCTCGCCTTTTCGGTAGCCCGATGCTGGCGCGCTCTTGCTCAATCCTGCCAACCCGAAGCGGTTCGTGCGTGCCGCACTTGCGCCTGCAGCGCCCGTCGGGTTACGGTCGCGGCCATGGAACCACTCGAAGAACTTCGCCTGCTGATCACGCGCCACGCCGGGGCCGGTGAGCCGGGCAGCGCGGCGTCCGGCATCCGCGCGGTGCTGGCCGATGCGCCCACCGAACTCGCTCATCATGTGCTCGAGCCGATCTTTGCAGTGGTGGCGCAGGGCGCCAAGCGCGCGGTGTTGGGCGACCAGGTCTTCGAGTACGGCGCGGGGCAGTACCTGGTCGTGTCGGTCGACCTGCCGATCGCCGGGCACGTGTTCCAGGCGAGCCGCGAGCTGCCGTATCTGTCCGCGGCCCTGACCTTGCAGCCGGCGGCCATCGCGACCCTGCTGCTCGAGATGGCCGCGAGCGACCGGCCCGCGGTCGAGCCGGCCGGATTCGGCGTCAGCGATGCGCCGCGCGAGTTGCTCGAATCGGTGGTGCGCCGGCTGCGGCTGCTCGACCGCCCGCGCGACGCCGCGGTGCTCGGCCCGATGCTCGAGCGCGAGATCCTCTGGTGGCTGCTGAACGGTGAGCAAGGCGCGATGGTGCGGCAGATCGGCCTGGCCGACAGCCGGCTGTCGCAGGTCAGCCGGGCGATTCGCTGGATTCGCGTCCACCATGCCAAGCCGTTCCGCATCGAGGCGCTCGCCGAGATGGCGGCGATGAGCGCGTCGTCGTTTCATCGGCACTTCCGCGCGGTCACGACGATGAGCCCACTGCAGTATCAGAAGGTCATCCGGCTGCAGGAGGCGCGCGCACGGCTGCTGGTCGAGCCGGACGACATCGCCGCGGTCGGCTTCAGCGTCGGCTACGAGAGCCCGTCGCAATTCAGCCGCGAATACAGCCGCCTCTTCGGCGCACCACCCGGGCGCGATGCGGCGCGCCTGCGCACGGTGTCTACGGCCGAGCAGACTCCCGCTTGATGGCCGCGGCGGCGTGGTTCGGGTCGAGTTGCTGAAGCAAGTCCAACCAACGTCGATGGTGCTGGTGCAGGCCGGGCAGCACGCTGCGCGCGATCGGCTTCGGCCCCGGCAGCACCACCGCGGATCGATCCCAATGCGACAGCAGCCAACTGCCGCGTGCCGTCCCTTCGACCGGGTCGGTGCTGACTTGCACGCTGCCCGGCGGCAGCAGCGCGCTCAACACCTGCAGATAGATGTCGTTCTCGGCGAACGGCCCTTCGATCACTACCGGCAAGGGCGCATCGAGTCGATCGAGCAGATGCGCGGTGAGCTGTGCGCAGTACAGCGCGGCCAGGCTCGCACGCTGCACCGGGCTCAGCGCATTCGCATCGATGGGTGTGCCGCGTCGCAGCACGGCCCCGGCCGAGCCGGCGAACGGCCCGCCCTGCGGCGCGAAGCAGGGCAGCGCGTGGACGTCGTCGCGCAGCAGCTCGGCGAGCCCCGCGGCACTCGCGAGCGCTGGTGAGGCGCCGGCGCACAGCGCCTCGAGTTCACGGCCGCCCATGAAGCGCGCGGTCGGCACGAGCTCGCCGCGCACAGAGACGTTGGCGAGCATGTCGCGTTGCGGGTCCAGCACCGACGCGTTTGCGCCGGGTGCCATCACGACGATCCAGGTGCCGGTGGACACCAGCGTCACGCGCTCGCCGCCGTGCAGCATGCGCGCCAGGCACGCATTGCTGTCGTGCGCGCCGACGTGGACGAGGCACGACGCCGGCAGGCCGGTCGCACGCGACCGCTTGCCACGCACCGGGGCGAGCACTTGCCAGGCCGGTGCCATCGGCGCGAACCGATCGGCCCAGCCGTGGCGCGTCGCGATGTCCGAGAAGCGCTGTTCGCGCGGCCGCCACAGCTGCGTGTGACAACCGAGCGACGACAACTCGCTGGCCGCGACGCCGCTGAGCCACCAGCCCCAGTACTGCGGATACGGCAGCAGGCCGCGCGTGCGCGCCCACGCGTCTGGGTGGTTGTGCTGCATCCAGTGCAGCTGCCGCGCCGCGTTCAGGCCGGCCGGCAGGTCGGGCGCCAGCGTCGCGGCGAAGTCATCACGCTCCGATCGATACGCGTTGCGCAGCACGGCGTTGCCATCGTCGAACTCGTAGTCGATCGGGTCCCAGGCCAGATGATCGTCGTCACCGAGCGCGACGAAGGCCGCGCCGTGCGTGCTGGCGATCGCGTGCGTGCAATGCGGTGTGAGGCGCGAGCCGGCGAGGACCTCGGTCATCCACTGCGCCAGCTCGCTCACGCCCAGCGCCGTGTAGCCCAGCGATGCGGTGACGCTGCGGTTCGAGCGGCCATGCTGTTCGACCACCGCGCCCGCCGCATCGAACATCAGCAGCTTCGCGTGGCTCTTGCCGATGTCGAGCACCAGCGTGAGGTCGTCGTCGGCAGCCATCACATCAGTCGAGGTGGAACATGCAAGGCAGCGGCTCGACCACTGGTGAACCGTCCGCGTTCGTGCGCATCAGGTCGGCCATGTGCGCCCACCAGCGCCGCATCACCGGGTGCTCGGGCAACTGCGCCATCGTGTGATCGGCGCGGCGCCGCAACACCGCGAACAGCGCGTGCTGCTCCTCGTCGAGAAAGATGCTGTAGTCACTGACGCCCGACTCGCGCAGCAGCGCCGCCAGCTCGGGCCACAGCGCGTCGTGGCGGCGCCGGTACTCGGCGGCCTGGGCCGGGTTCAGCCACATGCGAAAGGCGATCTTCTCGGTGTCCATCGGTCCGACCGCGTGGCTCAGGCGGGCTTCGCCGCAGGCCGGCGCCAGGCGAGCTTGCGCAGCAGGCGTGGCAGCACCATCGAGACGATCAGCAGCACGCCGACGATCATCGACATCACGATGCCCGACACATTGAGCATGCCGAGCGCGAACGTGAAGCTGCCCAGCAGCACCGCCGCGAACAAGGTGCCGACGATGCTGCCGCGCCCGCCTTCGATGGCGACGCCGCCGAGGATCACGATGGTCACCGCATCGAGCTCCCAGCCGAGCGCGAGGTTCGGGCGCGTGCTGCCGATGCGCCCGGTCAGCAGCACCGCCGCCAGCGCCGCCATCAGGCCGGCGAAGACGAACAGCCGCATGCGGTAGCGGTCCACCGCGATGCCCGAGAACCGCGCCGCGATCGGGTTCGCGCCGATCGCGTAGATGCGCCGGCCCGCCACGCTGCGGTGCAGGAACAGGCCGACCGCGAGGCCGGCGACGACCAGCACCGCGAACTCGATCGGCACGATCAGGCCGGGTACGCCGATCAGGTCGCCGACACTGCCATTGCCCCAGAGGCTCAGCGTGTCGGGGTAGCCGTTGATGGCCTGGTCGCCGAGCAGCACCAGCGCCAGGCCGCGGTACAGCGAGAGCGTGCCTATCGTCACGACGATGGCCGGCAGGCGCCAGCGCGTCACCAGCCAACCGTTCAGCGCGCCGCACAGCGCGCCGGTCGCGAGCGCCGCGAGCAGCATCAAGGGCAGCGGCGCGCCGGCGCGCATTGCGAAGCCCATCGCAAGCGAGCACAAGGCCATCGTCGCGGCAATCGACAGGTCGATCTCACCGGCCACGATCAGCAGCGCCATCGCCAGCGCGATCAGCGCCTTCTCGGAGAAGTTGTAGCTGCTGTCGGCCAGTGCGTACGGCGACAGGTAGCCCTCGATGCCGAGGCCGAAGCCGATGTAGACCGCGACGATCAGCGCCAGCAGCACGCGCTCCCAGGTGTCGAACGCCTTCATGCGGCCGCCTTCGGCAGCGCGTCGTGCTCGAGGATCTGCCGGCCGGTCGTACGCTCCGAGCGGGCGTTCAGCACCACCGAGATCAGGATCACCGCGCCGGCGATCGCCTGCTGCCAGAACGGCGACACCTGGATCACCGGCAGCGCGCCGTTGACGACGCCGATGAAGAGCACGCCCAGCACCGCGCCGCTGACGCTGCCGATGCCGCCGCCGATGCTCACGCCGCCGATCACGCAAGCGGCGATCACCGTCAGCTCATAGCCTGCGGCCAGCTCGGTGAACGCGATCGAATAGCGCCCGACCCACAGCAACCCCGACAAGCCGGCGAGCAGTCCCGACAGCGTGTAGACCATCATCAATCGGCGCTGCACCGGGATGCCGGCATAGACCGCGGCCGACGGGTTGCCACCGTAGGCGTAGAGCTCGCGCCCCTCGCGCCGCCAGCGCAGCAGCAGCGCGGCCAGCGCGACCACCGCGGCGGCGAACCAGACCAGCGACGGCAGGCCGAGCAGCGTCTCGCGCGGCAGGCCTTTGATGAGCGGATGAATGTCCTGGTCCGAGATCCACGCACCGCGGCTGGCGACGAAGATCGCGCCGCGGTAGGCGGACAGCGTGCCGAGCGTGACGACGATCGCCGGCAACCCGAAGCGCACGATCAGCATGCCGTTCAGCGCGCCGAGCAAGGCGCCGACGCTGCAGGCCAGCAGCAGCAGCGGCACGATGCCGAGCGACGGCCAGGCGCGACCCGCGAGCGCGCAGATCATGCCGGTCAGCGCGAGGTTGGATGCGACCGAGAGATCGACGCCGCGCGTCAGCAGCACCAGCATCTGGCCCATCACCAGGATCGCGAGGATGGACGAGTCGTTGGCGATGTCGAGCACATTGCGCCAGCTCAGGAACACCGGCGCACGCGCGCCGACCGCGAGCGCGATCGCCGCGACGATCGCGAGCAGCAGCCATTCGCGGCGCAGCGCGGGGGCGGCGAACAGCGCGGGTTTCTTCATGCGGCCAGCTGCGGCTTCAGATCGACGCCGGCGCGCGCGCCACCGGCCGCCGGCACCGCGGCGCGCGCCGGCAGCGTGATGCCCGATGCCGCGGCGACGATGGTGTCGGCATCGGCCTGGCCACGCGCAAACTCGGCGACCTGCCGGCCGCGCCGCATCACGATGACGCGGTGCGCGAGGTGCATCACCTCGGGCAGCTCGGACGACACCAGGATCACCGCGAGCCCCTGCGCCACCATCTCGGCAATCAGCTGGTAGACCGCCTGCTTGGCGCCGACGTCGATGCCCTTGGTCGGCTCGTCGAGGATCACGATGCGCGGGTTCAGGCCGAGCCACTTCGCGATCACGACCTTCTGCTGGTTGCCGCCCGACAGGCCGGCCAGCGGCGTGTCCTGCGAAGCGGTCTTGATGCGCAGGCGCTCGATCATGCGTGCGGCCAGCGCCCGCTCGCGCCCGGCCGACAACCAGGGCCCGCGCGACAGCGGCTCGCCCAGGCCGCTCGCCGGCCCGGCCAGGCCGGCGAGGCTGATGTTGTGGCGCACCGAGAACGGCAGGATGCCGCCCTGGCGCTGGCGCTCCTCGGGCACGTAGGCCAGGCCCGCGGCGATGGCGTCCCCGGGGCGGCGGATGTCGATGCGCCGGCCGTCGATCTGCACCTCGCCCTGCGCTTGCGGGTTCAGCCCCATCAGCGCCAGCATGGCCTCGCTGCGGCCGGCGCCAACGAGCCCGTAGAAGCCGAGGATCTCGCCGCGGTGCAGCTCGAACGACAGGTCGGCGAACTCGCTCGGGTGGGTGAGCTTCTCCACGCGCATCGCCACCTCGCCGGGCTGCGTGTCGATGTGCGGGTAGATCTGATCGATCTCGCGCCCGGCCATCAGCTTCACGAGCGACGCTTCGTCGGCCTGCGCGATCGTGCCGCTACCCACCGACGCGCCGTCGCGCAGCACGACGTAGCGCTCGCAGACCGCGAAGATCTCGTCGAACTTGTGGGTGATGAACAGCACCGCGACGCCGCGCGCCTTCAAGCCGCGCACCAGCCCGTAGAAGTCGCGGATCTCGGCTTGCGACAACGCGGCCGTCGGCTCGTCGAGGATCACGATGCGCGCATTGCACGACAGCGCGCGCGCGATCTCGACGAGGTGGCGCTGCGCCAAGCTCAGCCGCTTCACTGGCGTGCTGGCCGCAAAGCCCGCGCCGACCTGGTCGAGCGCACGCTGGGCTTCGCGCTGCATCGTCGCCCAGTCGATCACCTGGAGGCCGGGCCAGCCCTTCATCGGCGGGCGGCCGATGAAGATGTTCTCGGCCGCGCTCAGCTCGTCGAACATCACCGTTTCCTGGTGCACCGCGACGATGCCGGCGAGCTGCGCATCGCGCGCCCGCGAGAAGCGCTGCGCGCTGCCGCCGAGGTGGATCTCGCCGGCATCGGGTTGATGCACGCCGGTCAGGATCTTCACCAGCGTCGACTTGCCGGCACCGTTCTCGCCGACCAGCGCCAGCGCCTCGCCCGGCACCAGGTCCAGGTCGATGCGCTTGAGCGCGTGGGTCGGGCCGAAGTGCTTGTCGATGCCGCGCAGCGTGAGCAGCGGCGGCTGGGCAGGGGTGGCAGCCATGTCGGCGAAGCGTACGGCGCGGGCCTCGATCAGAAGAACTTGGCGAACTTGTCCACGTTGCTGCCATCGTAGGTGAACGGCTCGGCCATGGCCGCTTCGGTGTTCGCGTCCAGCGTCACCGTGCCGACGCGCCCGAGCGAGACCTTGTCGCCCGGCTGGCCCTTGACCTTGCCGGTCATGAACTGGTGTGCCGCCATGATCGACGAGTAGCCGAGGTCGATCGGGTTCCAGATCGCGAACGACTTGACCGCACCGCTCTTCACGTGGCCGGCCATCTCGGACGGCAGCCCGAGGCCGGTGACGAACAGCGTGCCGACCTTCTTCTCGTCCTGCACCGCCTTGGCCGCGGCGGCAACACCGACGGTGGTCGGCGCCACGATGGCCTTCAGGTTCGGGTAGCTCTTGAACAAGCCCTGCGCCTCGCGGTAGCTCTTGTCGGTCTGGTCGTCGCCGTAGACGACGCTGACCAGCTTCAGGCCCGAATAGCTCGGCTGCGCCAACACCTTCTTCATCTCGGCGATCCAGGTGTTCTGGTTGGTCGCCTGCGCGGTCGCCGACAGCACCGCGATCTCGCCGGTTGGGCCGATCGCGTCCTGCGTCATCTTCACCAGCTTCTCGCCGATCAGCGCGTTCGACGACGGGTTCAGATGCATCATCCGGCCCTCTTTCTTGACGCCCGAGTCGAACGAGATGACCTTGATGCCGCGTGCCATCGCCTTCTTCAGCGCCGGCACCAGCGCGTCGGGGTCGTTGGCCGAGATCACGATGGCCTTGACGTTCTGTGCCACCAGCGAGTTGATGATCTCGATCTGGCCTTCGGCCGTCGCCTTGGCCGGGCCGGTGTAGATGATCTCGACGTCCTTGAGCTCTTTGGCCGCTTCTTGTGCGCCCTGGTTGGCCGCATCGAAGAAGCCGTTGCCGAGGCTCTTGACGACGAGCGCGATCTTGTCGGCGGCGAGCGCCGGTTGCGCGGTGAAAACGGCAGCGACGACGGCGGCCAGCAGGAACGGAATGCGCTTCTTCATGATGTTGTCTCCTTCGTGGTTATTGGGATCGGGACTCTTGTGGTCGATGTCAGACGATGCCGCCGCCTCCTTCGGCAGCTGCAGGGCGTTGCTCGGCGACGCGCGCGCGATAGCCGCTCGCGCGGTAGCTGCCGACCGGGTCGATCGCGCCGCCGGCATCGAGGCGCACGCGCTGCAGCAGCGGCGTCACATCGGTCTCGAAGGCGCGCTTGAGCAGCTGCGTCGCGGCCAGCGCATCGTTGGCGTCCTGCGCCGCATCGAGCGCCGCGCGGTCGACCAGCAGCGCCTGTGCGTAGCTGCGCTGCACCGCGCCGGCGCTGGTCATCAGGCTTTCGATCGGGTCGGTCACGTTGTGGCTCTGGTCCAGCATGTAGGCGGGGGCGAAGCCGCTGACCTGCTCGTGTGCCGCGGCGACCAGCTCGTTGAAGATCAGGAACAGGCGGTACGGCGCGATGCTGCCGCTGTCGAGGTCGTCGTCGCCGTACTTGCTGTCGTTGAAATGGAAGCCGGCCAGCTTGCCGGCCGCGATCAGGCGCGCCACGATCATCTCGATGTTGACGTTCGGCGCGTGGTGGCCGAGGTCGACCAGGCACTGCGCCTTCGGCCCCAGCGCGCTGGCCGCGAGGTAGCTCGAGCCCCAATCTTGGATCACCGTCGCGTAGAACGCCGGCTCGCACAGCTTGTGCTCGATGAACATGCGCCAGTCGCCCGGCAGTGCTGCGTAGATGCGGCGCGTGCTGTCGAGATAGCGATCGAAGGCGCGGCGGAAGTGCTGCTGGCCGGGGAAGTTCGCGCCGTCGCCGATCCAGACCGTCAGCGCCTTGCTGCCGAGCTGGCGGCCGATTTCGATGACCTCGAGGTTGTGGTCGATGGCCTGCGCGCGCACTGCGGCATCGCTGTGCGTGAGGCTGCCGAACTTGTACGAGCGGTCCTGGCCTTTCGCATCGGAGAAGGTGTTCGAGTTCATCGCGTCGAACGCCAGGCCGTAGTTGGCGGCGGTCTGGCGCAGCGCGGCGTAGTCGGCGCAGCGGTCCCAGGGGATGTGCAGCGACACGCTGGGCGTGGCGCGCGCGAGCTGCTGCACCACGGCGCAGTCCTGCAGCTTGTCGAACACGTGGCGCGGCTCGCCGCGGCCCGGGAAGCGCGCGAAGCGCGTGCCGCCGGTGCCCACGCCCCAGCTCGGGATCGCGACGCCGAACGCGGCGACCTGTGCGCGCACGCGGTCGATGTCGACATCGCGCCGCGCGAGCTGTTCGCCCAGGTGCTCGTAGTCTTGGTGGACGTGGCGCGCGAGCTTGTCGTTGTGCGCGGCGATCTGATGCGGGTCGATCGGCAGGCTGCTCATGAGCGTGTCTCCTCGTTCAGCGGGTGAAGGCCGCGAGATTGCCGGCGTCCACGTTCAGGATGTTGCCGGTCGACTTGGCGCTGAGGTGATCGGCTGCGAAGAAGTACGCGCCCTCGGCGATGTCCTGAGGATAGACACTGCGCTTGAGCATCGAGCGGTCGCGGTAGAAGGCCTCGAGTTGCGCCTCGTCGATCTTGTTGGCGGCGGCACGCTCCTGGCTCCATTGGCCGGTCCAGATCTTCGAGCCGCGGATCACCGCATCGGGGTTGACGACGTTGGCGCGGATGCCCAGCGGCGCGCCTTCGAGCGCGAAGCAGCGCGCGAGCTGGATCTCGGCCGCCTTCGCCGCGCAATAGGCCGAGGCCTGGTTGCTCGCGACCATGCCGTTCTTGCTGGCGATGAACACGATGGCGCCGCCGGCGGCCTGCGCCTTCATCAGCCGGAAGGCTTCGCGGCCGACCAGGAAATAGCCGGTCGCGAGGATGGATTGGTTGCGGTTCCAGAGCTCCAGCGTGGTGTCTTCGATGGGCGCGGCCGACGCGATGCCGGCGTTCGAGACCAGGATGTCGACGCCGCCGTACTCGATCGCGGCCTGCTCGAAGGCGCGGACCACGGCGTCTTCCTGCGTCACGTCGCAGACGCAGGTGCGCACGTGATCGCGGCCGTAGGTCTGCGCGAGCTCGGCGCCGACCTGGGCCAGCGACTCGGCCTGGATGTCGAGCAAGACCGCGCACGCGCCTTCCATCAAGAAGCGTTCGACGATCGCGCGGCCGATGCCGCCGGCGCCGCCGGTCACGAGCGCCACCTTGCCGACCAGCGGCTTCGGCTTCGGCATGCGCTGCAGCTTGGCTTCTTCGAGCAGCCAGTACTCGATGTCGAAGGCTTCCTGTTCGGGCAGGCCGACGTAGCGGTCGATTGCGCTGGCTTCGCGCATCACGTTGATCGCGTTGACGTAGAACTCGGCCGCGATGCGCGCGGTCGCCTTGTCCTTCGCGAGCGACACCATGCCGATGCGCGGCAGCAGCACGATCACCGGGTTCGGGTCGCGCAGCGCAGGGCTGTTGGCGCGCTTGCAGCGCTCGTAGTAGGCGGTGTAGTCGGCGCGGTAGACGGCGAGCTTCGCGTCGATCGCCTCGACCAGCGCCGCGCCTTCGAGCGCACAGGTCGCCTCGTCGAGGATCAGCGGGCGGATCTTGGTGCGCAGGAAGTGGTCGGGGCAGCTCGTGCCCAGCGCGGCCAGCGGCTCGAGCTCGCGGCTGTCGACGAACTCCATCACCGCCGGCTGCCGATCGACGTGCGCGATCTTGTGGCCGCCGGTCTTCGAGGCCAGGCCGCGCAGCACCGGCAGCACCCGGGCGAGCGTGGCGTCTTGTGCATCCGGCGGCAACGCAACCGACTTGACGCCGCCGAAGCTTGGCAGCATGCGCGTATGTCGCTCGCGCTGCAGCCAGGCCTGCGCCTGCGCGATCACCGCGACGGTGTTCTCGTAGCAGGCCTTCGCGCTGTCGCCCCAGGTGAACAGGCCGTGACCGCCCAGCACCAGGCCGCGCAGGCCCGGATGCTCGGCGACGTATGCGGCCAGCCGCAGGCCGAGCTCGTAGCCGGGGCGCAGCCAGGGCAGCCAGCCGATGGTGCCTTCGAACACCTGCTGCGTGATGCGCTCGCCGTCGGCCATCGCGGCGATCGCGATGACCGCGTCCGGGTGCATGTGGTCGACGTGGGCGAAGGGCAGGTAAGCGTGCAGCGGCGTGTCGATGCTGGCAGCGCGCGGGTTCAGGTTGAAGGTGCAGTGCGGCAGGTAGCCGACCATCTCGTCTTCGTGCGCGTAGCCGCGGTAGAGGTTCTTCAGCGCCTGGAGCTTGTCCATGTACAGCGTCGAGAAGCCGTCGAGCCGCATCGAGCCGAGGTCGCCGCCGGAGCCCTTGACCCACAGGACCGTCACGTCGGCGCCGGTCAGCGGGTCTTTCTGCACCAGCTTCGCCGAGGTGTTGCCGCCGCCGTAGTTGGTGATGCGCAGGTCGGAGCCGAGCAGGTTCGAGCGGTAGAGCAGGCGGCCGGGCTCGTCCAGCGGGTCGGCGCGTGCATCGTCCCAGAGCGGGAACGGCAGGGCCTGTTGTGGAGCATTCATGGGCGGGTTCCGTGCTGCAAGTGGGGCGACTGTACGGAGTTGGATGGGTAAGCTCAATGCGCGAGTTCTTATGCGATGAATCAGATCGCCTTATGATTTGCGCGCGCCTCCGGCTTTGCGGGGAGGCTGCGCAAATGCGCCACGTCCAGGTGTGCGCGACGTACGGGAAAGTCCCACGAATTCACGATGAAGAACCTCAGCCTGCGCCAGCTCCAGGTGTTCGATGCGGTGGCGGAAACGCTCAGCTACGCGGCCGCGGCCGGGCGCCTGGGCATCACGCAGCCCGCGGTGTCGATGCTGATGCGCCAGCTCGAGGCCGACGCCGGCATGCCGCTGGTCGTGCGCCAAGGCCGGCGCATGGACCTGACCGCGGCCGGCACCGTGCTGCTGCAGCACGCGCGCGCGATCCTCGAGCAGGTGCGCGGCGTCGAGGACTCGCTCGCGAGCCTGAAGAGCGGCCGGCGCGGGCACCTGCACCTGGGCGTGGTGTCGACGGCGAACTACTTCGCGCCGCGCCTGTTGATGGAGTTCCAGCGCCGCGAACCTGGCGTCACGTTCAAGCTCTCGGTGGCGCGTCGCGACGAGGTGCTCGCGATGTTGAAGGACCACCGCATCGACGTCGCGATCGCCGGCCACCCGCCGGGCGAGGCCGACGTCGAGGCCGAGACCTTCGCGCGGCACCCGCACTGCATCGTCGCCGCGCCCGAGCACCGCATGGTGGGCCAGCGGCGCATCCCGTGGCGCGACTTGCGCGACGAGCCGTTCATCTTCCGCGAGACCGGGTCGGCGACACGGCAGTTCCTCGAGCACCTGCTGCTGTCGAAGTCGCTGAAGGTCAACGTGACGATCGAGCTCGCCGGCAACGAGACCGTCAAGCAGGCGGTGATGGCCGGCATGGGCATCAGCTTCATGTCGGCGCACGCCGTGCAGGTCGAGCTCGCCGCCGAGCGCATCGCGGTGCTCGACGTGGTCGACATGCCCAAGTGGCTCGACTGGTGCTTGCTGCATCGCCGCGACAGCCAGCTCAGCGGGCTGAGTGCTGCCTTTCGCGAGTTCGTGATGCAGCAGGGCAAGGCCGTGGCGGCGTGTAGTTTGTAGCTGGTGCGGTGCTACCGCGCGCGGCGGCAAGTCAGGTTGAAGCGCGCGTTGCCGGTCATCGGGTGATGGCTTTCGCGCAGTGGGTCGATGCCGTGGTAGGTCAGGCGTGCCGGGCCACCCCAGACGACGACATCACCGTGCTCGAGGCGCACGCGGCGCGGTCGACCCGCGCGCGTCATGCCGCCCCACAGGAATGTCGCCGGCACGCCCAGCGACACCGACACGATGGGTGCGCCGAAGTCCTGCTCGTTGCGGTCCTGGTGCAGCGACAACCGGGCGCCGGGGTCGTAGCGGTTGATCAGGCACGCGTCGGGCGCGAAGCGCTCGAAGCCCGCTGTGCGGGCGGCACGCGTGGCGGGCACCGCGAACTCATCGGGCATAGCCGGCCACGGCCGACCGGTCTGCGGGTCGATCGCGTCGTAGCGGTAGCCGCTGCGGTCGCTCAGCCAACCCGCAGCGCCGCAGTTCGTCATCGCGACCGACATGCGCCATCCGCCCGCGGTCTCCATGTGGCGCCACGGCGCGGCTTGTGCGACGCGCTCGATCGCGGCGAGCAGCGCGGGCGCTGCGTCGATTGCGAAGCCGCGCAGCCACCACGCGCCGGGCGCGAGTTCGACATCGGCGCGCACGCTGGCCGGCGCCGCGAGCGCGTCGAACAGCTCAGCCTGCGCGGCCGGATCAACTTGCGTCATGGAAGATGATCCCGAGCGTGTGGCGATGCCCGTGGATGACCTGGCTGACGCCGTGGCGCAGCTTCACGCGGTAGTCGCCGCGCGTGCCGCGCACCGGTCGGCCGTTGACGGCGAAGACGACGGCATCGCCCTTGGTTAGCGGCACCACGGACGCGCGCGTCTGCATGCGCGGGCGCTGCTCCGTCAACACGAACTCGCCGCCGCTGAAGTCCGCCCCCGGCGCGGACAGCAGCACCGCGACCTGCAGCGGGAAGACCTGCTCGCCGTACAGATCCTGGTGCAGGCAGTTGTAGTCGCCGGCGCCGTAGCGCAGCAGCAGCGGCGTCGGCCGCGACTGGCCCGCGGCCGCGCATTGCGCGATGAACGCCGCATGCGTCGCGTGGAAGCGCGTCGCCAGGCCCATGCGCTCGTGCCACTGATTCGCGATGGGCGCCAGAGTCGGGTAGAGCGCTGTGCGCAGGCGCTGGACCAGCGTCGGCAGTGGGTACGAAAAATAGCGGTACTCGCCGCGTCCGAAGCCGTGCCGCGCCATCACGACCCGGCTGCGAAAACCTGCGTCCTGGTCGTAGAGACCGGCGATGTCGTCGCACTCCGGTGGTGTCAGCAGATCGCGCTGCACGGACCAGCCTTGCGCGTCGAGATCGCGTGCCAACGCAGCCGCGGCTATGCGCTGCACGCGCGCGACGACGTCGCTGTCGATCACCGCGTCGTCGCGCTTCATGCCGCACGCTCCTGATCATGCAAGCCGCGGTCGGTCGCTTCGCGTGCAAGCAATTCGCGTTTTCGCTCCACGCCCCATCGATAGCCCGAGAGACCGCCATCGTGCCGCACGACGCGATGGCAGGGGATCGCCACCGCGAGCGCGTTGGCCGCGCAGGCGCCGGCGACGGCACGCACCGAGCGCGGCGATCCGATCTTGTCGGCGATGCTCGAATAGCTCGCCGTCGTACCGGCCGGGACCTCGCGCAGCGCGAGCCATACGCGCTGTTGGAACGCGGTGCCGCGCACATCGAGCGGCAACGCGAGCCCGCGGCCCGGCGCCTCGACGAGACCCACCACCCGCGCGACGAGCCGCTCATAAGCGGCGTCGCCGCCGACCAACTGCGCGTTCGGGAACCGGTCTTCGAGATCGCGCAGCAGCGTCGCCGGGTCGTCGCCCAGCAGGATCGCGGCGACGCCCTTGGCGCTCGAGGCGACGAGGATCGCGCCGAGCGAGCACTGGCCGATCGCAAAGCTCAGCACCTCGTGCGCGCCGCCCGATCGATAGTGCGTCGGGCGCATCCCGAGCACGCCGGCCGAGGCTTCGTAGAAGCGGCCGTTCGAGCCGAAGCCGGCGTCGTGAAACGCCTGCGTGACCGTCGCGGCCTCGGCCAGGCCGGCGCGCAATCGGCTCGCCCGGCCCGCGGCCGCGTAGGCCTTCGGGGTCAGGCCGGTCGCCTGCTTGAACAGGCGATGAAAGTAGTGCGGGCTGAGCTCGACCGATGCCGCGAGCTGCGCCAGCGACAGCGGCTCGGCCGCCGCGTCGATGAGGCGGCAGGCCTTGGTGACGATCGCGGCGTTGGCGGCGGCGATCGAGATCCCGGCCGGGTTGCAGCGGCGGCAGGCCCGAAAGCCGGCGGCCTCGGCGGCGCCGATGCTGTCGTGCAGCCGCACGTTGCGCGGGTTCGCTTGGCGCGACGGGCACGAGGGCCGGCAATAGACGCCGGTGGTCGCGACCGAATACCAGAACGTGCCGTCGGCGTTCTTGTCGCGCGCGACGATGGCCGCCCAACGGGGGTCTTGCGTGATGCTGGGTCGTTGCGCCTTCATCATGATGTGTGTGTGCCGCTTGGAGTGGGATTGTTCCCAGTGTCGTCACCGCGCTCTCGCCGCGCACTCCGGGTCTTGCTGTCGAATCGAGGCTTGGCCTATTCTTGCCAGATGCTGCGCCAAACCATGATGACACCGAGCCGCGAAGCCGCGCTGCATGTGCTCGGCGAGTGACGACGATGCGTGCCTTCGAATCCATCCACTTCGCAGCGCCGACGGCGCCGGGCGCGCGCCTGATCGTCACCGGTGCGGTGCACGGCAACGAGACGTGCGGCACCGTTGCGATCCGGCGCGTGCTCGACGATATCGAGCAGGGCCGGCTGCTCATCACCGCGGGCGCGGTCACCTTCGTGCCGATCGCCAACCCGCTCGCCTACGAGCGCCATCAGCGGCAAGGCGACCGCAACCTGAATCGCAAGCTGGCGCCGACAGACGAGCCGCGCGAGTTCGAGGACCACATCGCCAATTGGCTGTGCCCGCTGCTGGCCAGCCACGACATGCTGCTGGACCTGCATTCGTTCCACACCGCGGGCGAGCCCTTCGTGATGGTCGGCCCGGAGAACAACTCGGGCACGCTCGAGCCGTTCGCGCATGCGGAACTGGAAGAGGCCTTGGCCGTGCGGCTGGGCGTTCGCCGCATCGTGGACGGCTGGCTCGAGACCTACGCCGTCGGCGTGAAGCGGCGCATCGAGCAGCGCGCGCCATCGGATCGCCACGGGATCGACGAGGACGCCGACTATGGCGTCGGCACCACCGAGTACATGCGGCGCGTCGGCGGCTGGGGCTTCACGCTCGAGTGCGGGCAGCACGACGATCCGCGCGCACCTGAGGTCGCCTATCGCGCCATCCTGAACACGCTGGCGCACCTGCGTCTGATCGACGCGCCGCCGCCTGCGCCGGCGCCCGCCGTCGAGGCGCTGCACTTGTTCGAGGTGATCGACAAGGTCCATGACGACGATCGCTTCAGCCGCGAGTGGGCGAGCTTCGATCCGGTGCGCGCGGGCGAACTCATCGGGACACGGCACGACGGTGCGCCGCTGCGCGCGGCGAGCGATGTCCGGATCGTGTTCCCGAACCCGAGCGGGCAGGCTGGGCAGGAGTGGTTCTACCTGGCGCGAAACTCGGAGCGGTTCGAGAGCTGAAGACGCTATCCGTGCAGGCGGCTGTGGCGCGGCACGCTCGCCAGCAAGAATTCCATCTGGTCCGCCAGGATGCGGCGGCCGCGCAGGATCATGTCTTCGTGCAGGCTGGGCACGTAGGGCAGGTACATCAGCGAGAGGTTGGCCTCTTCGGGCATGCGGTTGCCCTTGTGGCCGTTGCACGGGCGGCACGCGGTGATGCAGTTCATCCAGGTATCAACGCCACCGCGCGAGGTCGGCACGATGTGCTCGCGCGTCAGGTCGTCGAAGCGGAAGTGATGGCCGCAGTACGCGCAGACGCCGCGGTCGCGCGCGAACAGCTTCGGGTTGGACAGGGCAGGCGTCTGCCGCCAGGCCCGGCTCGGCACCGAACCGCGCACCGCGATGATGGGGTGGACCTCGATGCGCGACTGCAGGCCGGTGCGCTTTTGCGTGCCGCCGCGCAGCACGTAAAAGGCATCGCCCAGCGTCCAGGCGACGCCATCGCTTGCATAAATCACGGCCGCTTCTTTGGCCGAAAGCCACGCCTGAGGGCGGCCTGACACATCGAGTTGCAGTACTTCCATGAGGTTGCTAGCGTAATGCAGACGCGCACTTCCCTCAAGGCCCTGGGTTATTGCCGCAACGTCATCGTGTCGTCATGCGGCTGGCGGATAGAGGCCGCGCTTGCGCCATCCGCGATCTTCATGCTGCATCCTCGCGTGTCGTCCGCGGGCGATGGCCCGAGCCGGGTTCTAGGCGCCAATGCCTAGAAAAAGTCCGGAAATTGTGGTCTCCGTCTTGCCGCGTTCATGCCATCATTCGCAAAATAGCACGACCGTTCGTTTTATCGAGCTCCCCAACCGCTGCGCGCCGTGACCCACACCTCAAGCACTTCGAACGAACCCGCCGCCGACCTCGGCGCCGCGCCGGTGCGTCCGATGATGAAGGGGCGCCAGACGCGCGCGACGATCCTCGACGCGGCGCTCTCGCTGGCCTCGCACATGGGGCTCGAAGGCCTGTCGATCGGCGCGCTCGCCGAGGTCACGCAGATGAGCAAGTCGGGCGTGTTCGCGCACTTCGGCTCGCGCGAGGAGCTGCAGATCTCGGTGGTGCGCGAATACCACGCGCAGTTCTCGGCCGAGGTCTTCGAGCCGGCGATGAAGACGCCGCGCGGCCTGCCGCGGCTGCGCGCGCTGTTCGACCGCTGGTTCAAGCGCGTCTCGTACGAGATCGACGCCGGCTGCATCTACATCAGCGGCGCGGTCGAGTTCGACGACCGACCCGGCCCGGTGCGCGATGCGCTCGTGACGATGGTGCAGACCTGGCAGAACGCGCTCGAGCGCGCGATCCGCATCGCGATCGACGAAGGCCATCTGCGCGTCGACACCGACCCGAAGCAGATGCTGTTCGAGGTCCACGGCCTGATCCTCGCGCTGCACCACGACGCGCGTTTCCTGCGCCATGCCGGCGCCGACGCGCGTGCGCGCGCCGCGTTCGAGAACGTGCTGTCGCACTACATCGCGCCGGCCGCGCCGGCCGTCCGCCGTGCGCGCGCCACCAAATCCGCTTGATCGATTTCACCAGGAGTTCACCCCCATGCCCCAATACACCCCGCCGCTGCGCGACATGCAGTTCGTGATGCACGAGCTGCTCAACGTGGTCGACGAGCTGAAGGCGCTGCCGGCGCATGCCGACATCGACGCCGACACCATCAATGCGGTGATCGAGGAAGGCGGCAAGTTCGCCGCCACGGTGATCGCACCGATCAACCAGAGCGGCGACGAAGAGGGCTGCGTGCTCGACAAGAGCACGCACGAGGTCAAGGCGCCGACCGGCTTCAAGGCCGCGTACGCGCAGTTCGTCGAGGGTGGCTGGCCGGCGCTGAGCTGCGACCCGGCCTACGGCGGCCAGGGCCTGCCGCACCTGGTGAACCAGTGCATGTACGAGATGATGAACTCGGCGAACCAGGCCTGGACCATGTACCCCGGCCTGTCGCACGGCGCGTACGAAGCGCTGCAGGCGCACGGCTCGGATGCTCAGAAGGCCACGTACTTGCCCAAGCTCACCAGCGGCCACTGGACCGGCACGATGTGCCTGACCGAATCGCACTGCGGCACCGACCTCGGGCTGCTGCGCACCAAGGCCGAGCCGCAGGGCGACGGCACCTACAAGCTCACCGGCAACAAGATCTTCATCTCGGCCGGCGAGCACGACATGGCCGAGAACATCATCCACTTGGTGTTGGCGCGCCTGCCGGACGCGCCGGCAGGCTCGAAGGGCATCTCGCTGTTCGTCGTGCCGAAGTTCAACGTCAACGCCGACGGTTCGCTCGGCAGCCGCAACCCGATCTTCTGCGGCGGCCTCGAGCACAAGATGGGCATTCACGGCAACGCGACCGCGCAACTGAACCTCGACGGCGCCACCGGCACGCTGGTCGGTGAGCCGAACAAGGGCCTGGCGGCGATGTTCGTGATGATGAACGCGGCGCGCCTGGGCGTCGGCATGCAGTCGCTGGGCTTGACCGAAGTCGCCTACCAGAATGCGGTCGTGTATGCGAAGGACCGCATCCAGATGCGCTCGCTGTCGGGCGTGAAGAACCCTGACAAGCCGGCCGACACCATCATCCACCACCCCGACGTGCGCAAGATGCTGCTGACCGCGCGCGCCTACGCCGAAGGCGCGCGCGCGCTGGCGATGTGGACCACCTTGCAGCTCGACAAGGAACTCGCCAGCGACGATGCCGAGGTGCGCGCCGAGTCTGCCGACATGGTCGCGCTCGTCACGCCGATCGTGAAGGCCTTCCTCACCGACAACGCCTGGATCGCGACCTCGCACTGCATGCAGGTCTTCGGCGGCCACGGCTACGTCCGCGAGTGGGGCATGGAGCAGTTCGTGCGCGACGCGCGCATCAACATGATCTACGAGGGCACCAACACGATCCAGTCGCTCGACCTGCTGGGCCGCAAGGTGCTCGGCGACAACGGCGCGAAGCTGAAGAAGTTCGGCAAGCTCGTGCAGCAGTTCGTCGAGGACGAGGGCATCAGCGAAGAGATGCAGGAGTTCGTGAACCCGCTCGCCGATCTGGGCGACAAGGTCACGAAGCTCACGACCGAGATCGGCATGAAGGCCTTCAAGAACCCGGACGAAGCCGGTGCCGCGGCGGTCGACTACCTGCGCGTCTGCGGCCACCTGGTGTTCGCGTACTTCTGGGCCCGCATGGCCAAGGTCGCGCTCGCGAAGGTCGACAGCGGCGATCCGTTCTACAAGGCCAAGCTGACCACCGCGCGCTTCTACTTCGCGAAGCTGCTGCCCGAAACGGCGATGCTGATCCGCACTGCGCGTGCCGGCGCCGCGCCGCTGATGGAGATGGAAGAAGCGCTGTTCTGATCGGCTTGAATCTGCAGGAAGAGGGAGACAAAACAATGATTCGAAAGAGCACCCGCCACCTCGTCGCGGCCCTGAGCCTCGGCCTGTTCGCGGCCATCGCCCACGCGCAGGCCACGCCGGCCGGCGTGTGGAAGACGATCGACGACGAGACCAAGAAGGAGAAATCGCTGATCCGCATCACCGAATCGGGCGGCGTGTTCACCGGCAAGCTCGAGAAGCTGCTCGACCCGAGCGCGAAGCCCGACGCGGTCTGCGACAAGTGCAGCGACGAGCGCAAGGACAAGCCCATCGTCGGCATGACGCTGATCAAGGGCGTGAAGCAGAACGCCGACGACAAGGCGAAGTGGGACGGCGGCGAGATCCTCGACCCGAACAACGGCAAGACCTACAAGGTCCGCCTGACGCCGATCGACGGCGGCAAGGCGCTCGAAGTGCGCGGCTTCATCGGCCCGTTCTACCGCAACCAGACCTGGACCCGCGCTGAGTAGCGCGTACTACGACTTCAAGGAGAAAAGATGAACCGATTCCCCGTGCGCAAGGTCGCCGTGCTCGGCGCCGGCGTGATGGGCGCGCAGATCGCCGCCCACCTCGTCAACTGCAAGGTGCCCGTGATCCTGTTCGATCTGCCGGCGAAAGAAGGCCCGAAGAACGGCATCGTCACGAAGGCCGTCGAAGGGCTGAAGAAACTCAAGCCCGCGCCGCTCGGCATCCCCGAAGACGCCGCGCTGATCGAGCAGGCGAACTACGAAGAGCACCTCGACAAGCTCAAGGATTGCGACCTGATCATCGAGGCCATCGCCGAGCGCATGGACTGGAAGCTCGACCTGTACAAGCGCATCGCCCCCGCGGTCGCCAAGCACGCGATCGTCGCGAGCAACACCTCGGGCCTGTCGATCACGAAGCTGTCCGAAGTGCTGCCCGAAGAGATCAAGCCGCGCTTCTGCGGCATCCACTTCTTCAACCCGCCGCGCTACATGGCGCTGGTCGAGCTGATCAACACGCCGACCACGCAGCCCGAGATCCTCGACCAGCTCGAGGCCTTCGTTACGACCGCACTCGGCAAGAGTGTGGTGCGCGCGATGGACACGCCGAACTTCGTCGCGAACCGCGTCGGCATCGCCGGCATGCTCGCGACCATGAAGGAAGCCGAGACCTTCGGCCTGAGCTACGACGTCGTCGACGACCTGACCGGCAAGAAGCTCGGCCGCGCCAGCAGCGGCACCTTCCGCACCGCGGACGTGGTCGGCCTCGACACGATGTCGCACGTCATCAAGACGCTGCAGGACAACCTGAAGGACGACCCGTTCTATTCGAGCTATGCGACGCCTGTGGTGCTGGCCAAGCTGATCGAGCAGGGCGCGCTGGGCCAGAAGACCGGCGCTGGTTTCTACAAGAAGGTGGGCAAGGACATCCAGCGCCTGGACCCGGTCAGCGGCACGTATGTGGCCGGTGGCGGCAAGGCCGACGAGATCGTCGCGCGCATCCTCAAGAAGGCGCCGGCCGAGCGGCTGAAGCTGCTGCGCGAGTCGAAGAACCCGCAGGCGCAGTTCCTGTGGGCGATCCTGCGCGACAGCTTCCACTATGCGGCTGTTCATCTCGCCGACATCGCCGAGAGCGCGCGCGATATCGACGTCGCGATGCGCTGGGGCTTCGGCGTCAGCCAAGGCCCGTTCGAGCTGTGGCAGGCCGCCGGCTGGACGACGGTGGCCAACTGGGTCAAGGAAGACATCGACGCCGGCAAGGCGCTGAGCAGCGCGCCGCTGCCGGCCTGGGTCTTCGACGGCCCGCCGGCCGCGCACGGCGGCGTGCACCGCGCCGAGGGTTCGTGGAGCGCCGCGCATTCGCGCTGGGTCGCGCCGAGCACGCTGCCGGTCTACGAGCGCCAGCATTTCCGCGAGTCCGTGCTCGGGTCGGGCGCGGAGTCGCCGCTGAAGTCCGGCACCGAAGAGTTCAAGAACGATGAAGTGCGCGTCTGGTCGCTCGATGGCGAGGTGCTGATCGCCAGCATCACCGCGAAGCTGCACCTGATCAGCGAGAACGTGACCCAGGGCTTGCTGAAGGCGATCGAGATCGCCGAAGCCAAGTACAAGGGCCTGGTGATCTGGTCGCCGGACGATGTGTTCTCGGCCGGCGCCAACCTCGAGTCGATGATGCCGATCTTCATGAAGAGCGGCGGCAAGGGCATCCTGCCCGAGGTCAAGAAGCTGCAGGACATGATGCTGCGCATGCGCTATGCATCGGTGCCGGTGGTCGCGGCGGTGCGCGGCATCGCGCTCGGCGGTGGCTGCGAGATCGCGGTCTACACGGCCAAGCGCGTCGCGGCGATGGAAAGCTACATGGGCCTGGTCGAGGTCGGCGTCGGGCTGATCCCGGGCGGTGGCGGCCTGACCTACATCGCGCGTCGCGCGGCCGAGATGGCGAGCGCGGGCAATGCGAACGCCGACATCTTCAAGTTCCTGTCCGACGGCTTCACGAACGCGGCGATGGCCAAGGTCGGCACGAGCGCGATCGAGTCGCGCAAGCTCGGCTACCTGCTGTGGAGCGACGTGATCGTGCCGAACAAGGACGAGCTGCTGTTCGTCGCGAGCCAGCAGGCCAAGGCGATGTACGAGAGCGGCTACCGCGCGCCGGCCAAAACGCTGTTCCCGGTCGCCGGCCGCAACGCGATCGCGACGATCAAGGCGCAACTCGCGAACATGCGCGACGGCGGCTTCATCAGCAAGCACGACTTCCACATCTCGGCACTGATCGCCGACGTGGTCTGCGGCGGCGATGTCGATGCCGGCTCGCTCGTCAGCGAGGAATACCTGATGGCGCTCGAACGCAAGCATTTCTGCGGGCTGCTCGACCACGAGAAGACGCAAGAACGAATCATGGGCATGCTGCAGACCGGCAAGCCTGTTCGCAACTGATCGGACCACGACCATGAGCAAGCAAGTTCAAGAGGCGTACATCGTTGCCGCCACCCGCACGCCGATCGGCCGTTCGGGCCGCGGCTATTTCAAGAACACCCGGCCCGACGACCTGCTGGTCGCCGCGATCAAGAGCGCGATGAAGCAGGTGCCGTCGCTCGACCCCACCGCGATCGAGGACGCCATCATCGGCTGCTCGTTCCCCGAGGGCGAGCAGGGCATGAACATGGCGCGCGTCGCGGTGGCGCTCGCGTTCTCGAACCCGATCGGCGGCGTCACGGTGAACCGCTTCTGCGCCTCGGGCCTGACCGCGATCCAGATGGCGGCCGATCGCATCCGTGTCGGCGAGGCCGACGTGATGATCGCAGGCGGCGCCGAGTCGATGAGTCTGGTGCCGATGGGCGGCAACAAGCCTTCGTTCAACCCGGCCATCTTCGAGCGTGACGAGAACATCGGCATCGCCTACGGCATGGGCATCACGGCCGAGAAGGTCGCGGCGCAATGGAAGGTCTCGCGTGAGGCGCAGGACGCGTTCGCGCTCGAGTCGCACCTGCGTGCGCTGAAGGCGCAGGCGGCCGGCGAGTTCAGCGACGAGATGACGCCGATCGAGGTCGTGTCGCGCTTCCCGAATCTCGAGTCCGGCGACCAGGGCGTGAAGACGCGCACGGTCAACCTCGACGAGGGCCCGCGCCCCGACACTTCGCTCGAAGGCCTGGCCAAGCTCAAGCCCGTGTTCGCGGCCAAAGGCAGCGTCACGGCCGGCAACAGCTCGCAGACCAGCGACGGCGCCGGCGCGCTGATTCTGGCGAGCGAGAAGGCGGTCAAGCAATTTGGCCTGACGCCGCTGGCGCGCTTCGTCAGCTTCGCGGCGCGCGGCGTGCCGCCCGAGATCATGGGCATCGGCCCGATCGAGGCCATTCCCGCGGCGCTGCGCTATGCGAACCTGAAGCTCGACGACATCGGCTGGATCGAGCTGAACGAGGCCTTCGCGGCGCAATCGCTCGCGGTCATCAACAGCGTCGGGCTGGATGCGGCCAAGGTCAACCCGATGGGCGGCGCGATCGCGCTCGGCCACCCGCTGGGCGCGACCGGCGCGATCCGCGCGGCGACCGTCGTGCACGCGCTGCGCCGTCACAACCTGAAGTACGGCATGGTGACGATGTGCGTCGGCACCGGGCAGGGCGCAGCGGGTATTTTCGAACGTGTCTGATCCCGCCACTGCGATGAACGCCGAGCGCCGCAGCACGCTGCGGCGCATCGGTCTCGTCGTCGGCGTCGGCGCGTTTGCCGCGCCGCTGGTGGTGAACGCCGTGCATCCGGCGGGGCTCGCGTCGGCGCGCTTTGCGTCAATCGACGACGCGTTGAAGACACTGGAGCAGCTCAGAGTCGAAGCGCCGCGCATGACCGGCGCGTGGGACCTGCCGCACGTGCTGCACCACACGGCGCAGAGCATCGAGTATTCGATCAACGGCTTTCCCGAGCCGAAGCCGGCGTGGTTTCGTGCGACGCTGGGCTCGTATGCGTTCGCGCTTTTCAACGCACGCGGGCAGATGACGCACAGCCTGAGCGAGCCGATTCCGGGGGCTCACGACATCGCGCAAGGCCAGCCGCTCGGCCCCGCGATCGATCACGCGATCGCCGCGCTCCAGGCCTTCGAGCGCCACGACGGGGCGCTTGCGCCGCACTTCGCGTACGGTGCGCTCGACAAGCCCGCCTACACGCGGGCCCACCTGATGCATCTGGCCAATCACTGGGCCGAAGCGGCCTGAGCCGCGCACAAAAAGGGGAGTCGCATGGAATCGCTGAACCTGGACTCGGACGGTGATGGCGCCGCGCTCGCGGCGCGCTTCTACCCTTGCCGCGGCGCGATCAAAGGTGCCGTGCTGATCGGCGGCGCGATGGGCGTGCGCCAGGATTACTACGCGCCGTTCGCGCAGTGGCTCGCCGCGCAGGGCTTCGCGGTGATGAGCTTCGACTACCGCGGCATGGGCGACTCGCGAACGCCTGCGCATGCCAAATCGCTGCGTGGCCTTGATGCCGACCTGTTCAGCTGGGCGCGCGACTACGACCGCGCGATCGACGCGCTGCGTGTGCGCGCGCCCGGCATTCCGCTCTACCTGATCGGCCACAGCCTGGGCGCGCAGCTGCCCGGCCTGCTGCGCAACCGCGCGCAGATCGACGGCCTGCTCTCGGTCGCGGCCGGCAGCGGCTACTGGCGCGACAACGCGCCGCCGCTCAAGCGCATCGTGCTGTACTTCTGGCACGTGCTGGTGCCGGTCGCGACCGCGCTGTGCGGCTACTTCCCCGGCAAGCGCATCGGCAAGGTCGGCGACCTGCCGCGCGGCGTGATCCTGCAATGGCGGCGCTGGTGCATGCACCCGCGTTACCACGTCGGCGCCGAAGGCCCGGTAGTGCGCGAGCAGTTCGAGCAGGTGCGCTTTCCGGTCGTCGCGCTGTCGATCACCGACGACGAGTTGATGACCGAGCGCGGCACGCAGGTGCTCGTCGACTGCTACGCCAACGCGCCGCGCCGTGTCGAGCGCATCGCGCCGGCCGACGTGCAGGCCCAGCGCATCGGCCACTTCGGTTTCTTCCGCGATCAATTCCAATCGTCCCTGTGGGCGCGCAGCGTCGCGCTGCTGCAGGGCTTCGACACATCCTTGAAGGAGACAGCCGCATGAGCATCAAGACCGCCACATTGAACGGCGTGGCCACGATCGAGATCGCCCGCCCCGAGAAGAAGAACGCGATCACCGGCGCGATGTACCGGCAGATGGCCGACGCGCTGACCGCGGCCACCGCCGACGGCGCGGTGCGCGCGGTGTTGATCACCGGCCAGCCCGGCATCTTCACCTCGGGCAACGACATCGAGGACTTCATGAAGCGCCCGCCCGGCAGCACCGAGTCGCCGGCGTTCGTGTTCATGAAGGCGCTGCTCGGCTGCGACAAGCCGGTGATCGCTGCGGTGACCGGCGCGGCCATCGGCATCGGCACGACGATGCTGCTGCATTGCGACTTCGTCTACGTCAGCGACGAAGCCCGCCTCGCGATGCCGTTCGTGAGCCTGGGCCTGGTGCCCGAGTTCGCCTCGAGCCTGATCGTGCCGCAGCTGATGGGCAACGCGCGCGCGGCCGAGAAGCTGCTGCTCGGCGACCCGTTCACCGGCGCCGATGCGGTCGAGTGCGGCATCGCGAACGCGGTGCTGCCGGCGAACGAGGTCGTGAACCACGCGCGCCGCGTCGCCGAGCGCTTCAACGCGCTGCCGCCGGGCGCGGTGCGCGAGAGCAAGAAGCTGATGCGGCGTGCGCGCACACAGAGCACGCTCGAGACGATCGCGGTCGAGGGCGAGCTGTTTGCCCAGCGCCTGCGCAGCCCCGAGGCACAAGAGGCCTTCAGCGCGTTCTTCCAGAAGCGCCGGCCGGATTTCTCTCAATTCTGATCACGCACGCTCCGTGATGTCGCTCGCGCTCAAGCTGATGCTCTCGCCGCTGCTGATCGCGCAGGCGGTCGGCACGCGCAAGCGCGCACCGTCGCTGCCCGAAGCGCACGGGCCGCGCGAAGGGCAGCTCGGCTCCGGCGGCGCGGCACTGCGGCTGCTGATCGCGGGCGACTCATCGGCCGCCGGTGTCGGCGTCGCCTACCAGGACGAAGCCTTTGCCGGACACTTCACGCGTGCGCTGCACAAGCGCAGCGGGCGGCCGGTGCGCTGGCGCGTGCGTGCGCGTTCGGGCCTGACGACGAAGCAGGTGCACGACATGCTGCTGTCCGAGCCGCCGCCGGTCGCCGACATCGCCATCGTGCTGACCGGCGTCAACGACGTGATCGAGCTGATCCCGCCGCGCCGTGCCATCGAGCACCGTGCTGCGCTGGCCGACTGGCTGCTGGCGAGCGGGCGGGCGCGGCACGTGGTGTTCGCCGCGCTGCCGCCGATCAACCAGTTCCCGCTGCTGCCGCAGCCGCTGCGCCGCGTGATGGCCGACGACGCGCGGCGCCACAACGACGCGATCGCGCAATGGGCCGCGACGCGCAGCGACGTGCACTTCGTACCGATCGCGCTGCAGCTCTCGCCCGCGGCGATGGCCCGAGACGGCTTTCATCCGGGCGAGCCGATCTACCGCGCCTGCGGCGAGGCCATCGCGCGCTTCGTGGCCGAGCGCGTCATTTCAATGGAGACACGCAAATGAACAACACGCTCAAGGGCAAGACGCTCTTCATCACCGGCGCGTCGCGCGGCATCGGCCTGGCGATCGCCAAGCGCGCTGCGCTTGATGGCGCCAACATCGTGGTCGCCGCGAAGACGACCGACACCAACCCGAAGCTGCCCGGCACGATCCACTCTGCTGCGGCCGAGATCGAGGCCGCAGGCGGCCAGGCGCTGGCCGTGCAGACCGACATCCGCGACGAGGCCAGCGTGCTGGCCGCGGTCGAGCAGGCGGTCGCGCGCTTCGGCGGCATCGACATCCTCGTCAACAACGCGAGCGCGATCAGCTTGACGTCGACCACCGCGACGCCGATGAAGCGCTTCGATTTGATGTTCGGCGTGAACGTGCGCGGCACCTACCTGTGCACGCAGAGCTGCCTGGCCGAGCTGATCAAGTCGGCGAAGGCCGGGCGCAACCCGCATGTGCTGAACATGTCGCCGCCGCTCAGCATGCGCGAGCACTGGTTCGCGCCGCACGTGGCCTACACGATGGCCAAGTACGGCATGAGCGAGTGCACGCTCGGCCATGCGGGCGAGTTCAGGCCCTACGGCATCGGCGTCAACAGCCTGTGGCCGCGCACCGCGATCGCGACCGCGGCCTTGCAGATGATCCCCGGCGTCGACCTGGCCAGATGCCGCAAGCCCGAGATCCTGTCCGACGCGGCCTACCTGATCCTGACCAGCGATGCCGCGACCACGACCGGCAACTTCTTCCTCGACGACGAGTTGCTCGCCGCGCGCGGCGTGACCGACCTCGAGCCGTACAGCGTGACGCCGGGCACCCGGGATTTCGTCCTCGATTTCTTCGTCGACTGAGTCGACTGAAGCAGCGCGGCGGCCGGTTCGCCTACAAAAAGACGCGCAAGAAACTGTCACAAACTGGCGCCGCGCGCGCCGCGGTTCTTTGGTACGGTCGAGGCTTGACTTCGATCACCGACCCTCTCCCGTTGCCTGCGCGAGCAGCCCTGTTCCTTGATTTCGATGGCACGCTCGCGCCCATCGCCCCGCGCCCGCAAGACGTGCGCGTGCCGGAGTGGGTGTTGCCGGTGCTGGGCGAGTTGACGGCGAGCCTGCAAGGGGCGCTCGCGATCGTCAGCGGCCGGCCGATCAGCGAGATCGACACGATGCTGCACCCGATGGTGCTGCCGGTGGCCGGCATCCACGGCGCCGAGCTGCGCCGCCCCGATGGCCGCATCGAACAACACTACGCGGTGCCGCCGGCCGGGGTCGACGCGTCTGCGCGCGCACTCGTGCTCGCACACCCCGGGCTGATGCTCGAGGTCAAGGATGCCGGCCTGGTGATGCACTACCGCGCCCGGCCCGACCTCGAACTCTTGTGCAAGCAAGTGCTGCACGCCGCGCTCGCCGAGGCCGGCACCGAGGCCGCGGCGACATGGGAATGGCTGGACGGCCATGCCGGCATCGAATTGAAACAGCGCCGCGTCTCGAAGGGCCGCGCGCTCGAGGTCTTCCTGAGCATGCTGCCGTTCCGCGGCCGCGTGCCGGTCTATGTCGGCGACGACGTGACCGATGAAGACGGCATCAACGTCGCCCAGGCCGCAGGCGGCAGCGGCGTGCGCGTCGGGCCGGGCGCGACGGTGGCGCGCCACCGCCTCGCCGACCCGGCCGCCGTCGGCCGGTGGCTGGCGCAAGCCGTGGCAGTGCAGCAAGGAGTCGACTCATGAACAAGAATCCACAAGCCTCGCTCAACCTCGGGTTGATCGGCAATTGCTCGATCAGCGCGCTGATCGATGAACAGGCGCGCATGGTCTGGTGCTGCCTGCCGCGCTTCGACGGCGATCCGGTCTTCCATTCCTTGATGGACTCGGCCAATGGCATCGGCGAAGACGGCAGCTTTCAGATCGTGCTCGAAGGCATGGTGCGCAGCGAGCAGAGCTACGACGAGAACACCGCGATCCTGCGCACGCGGCTCTTCGATGCGCACAGCAATGCCATCGAGATCGTCGACTTCGCGCCGCGCTTCTTTCATCACGATCGGCCGTTCCGGCCGATGCTGCTGGTGCGGCGCCTGAAGCCGCTGCGCGGCTCGCCGCGCATCCGCATCATCGTGCGGCCGCGTTTCGACTGGGGCCGCGGTGTGCCGACGCGCCCGCGCGGCAGCAACCATGTGCGCTTCGTCGGCGAAGACATGACGCTGCGCCTGACCACCGACGCGCCCATTGCCTATGTGATGAACGAGACGCCGTTCACGCTGAGCGGGCCGGTCAGCCTGCTGTTCGGCGGCGACGAGCCGCTCGAAGGCGGCATCGAAGAGAACGCGCGCCGCATGGAGGAAGGCACCTCGCACTACTGGCGCGAATGGACGCGCCGCCTCGCGCTGCCGCTCGAATGGCAGGCCGCGGTGATCCGCGCTGCGATCACGCTCAAGCTCTGCCTGTTCGAAGAGACCGGCGCCATCGTCGCGGCGATGACCACCAGCATCCCCGAAGCGCCCGGCGCGGGCCGCAACTGGGACTACCGCTACTGCTGGCTGCGCGACGCGTTCTTCGTCGTGCGCGCGCTCAACAGCCTGTCCGAGGTCGGCACGATGGAGGACTACCTGCGCTGGATGCGCGACGCCGTCGCGTCGACCTTCGAGACGCACATCCAGCCGCTCTACGGCATCGGGCTCGAACGCGAGCTGCCCGAGCGCATCCTCGATCACCTGTCGGGCTACCGTGGCGACCAGCCGGTGCGCGTCGGCAACCAGGCGGCCGAGCACTTCCAGCACGACGTCTACGGCAACATCGTGCTCGGCTCGGCGCAGGCCTTTCACGATCGGCGATTGCTGCGGCCCGGCACGCTGGAAGACTTCCATCAGCTCGAGGCGATCGGCGAGCGCGCGTTCACGATCCACGACCAGCCCGACGCCGGGATGTGGGAGTTCCGCAATCGCGCGCGCGTGCACACCTCGTCGGTGCTGATGAACTGGGCTGCCTGCGACCGCCTCGGCAAGATCGCATCGACCTTCGGGCTGAGCGACCGCGCAGCCTTCTGGCAGGCTCGCGCCGACGTGATCCGCGAGAAGGTGCTCACGCAAGCGTGGAGCGAAGAGCGCGGCGCCTTCGTCGAAAGCTTCGGCGGCCGCGATCTCGACACCAGCGTGCTGCTGATGGCCGAGGTCGGCCTGATCGACCCGCGCGACCCGCGCTTCGTCGCCACCGTCGAGGCGCTCGAAGCCTCGCTGTGCGACGGCCCGTACATGCGGCGCTACGAGGCGCCCGACGACTTCGGCAAGCTCGACAACACCTTCAACTTCTGCGCGTTCTGGCGCATCGACGCGCTCGCACGCATCGGCCGCACCGACCAGGCACGCGAGGTCTTCGAAGCGATGCTCTCGGTGCGCAACCACCTGGGCTTGCTCTCCGAGGACACCGATCCGCGCGACGGCCACATGTGGGGCAACATCCCGCAGACCTATGCGATGGTCGGCGTCATCAACGCGGCATGGCGGCTCTCGAAGCCGTGGGACTCGCGGGTTTGAGCACCCCGCGCCTCGTCGTCGTGTCGAACCGCGTCGGCGATCCGCGCCGGCCGACCGCCGGCGGCCTCGCGGTGGCGCTCGGCGACGCGCTGGCCAAGAGCGGCGGCCTCTGGTTCGGCTGGAGCGGGAAGGTCATCGAGGGCGGCGCGCCCGGCGAGAGCGAGGTGCACGAGCAGCGCTCCGGCGCGGTCCGGCTCGTGACCGTCGACCTCTCGCGCGAGGATTACGACAGCTACTACCTCGGCTATTCGAACCAGGCGCTGTGGCCGGTCTTTCTGTACCGGCTCGACCTGGCCGACTTCGCGAGCGGCTACTTCAGCGGCTACCGGCGCGTCAACCGGATGTTCGCGCGCAAGCTCGCGCCGCTGCTGCGCGACGACGACGTGATCTGGATCCACGACTACCACCTGATCCCGCTCGGCGCCGAGCTGCGCGAGCTCGGCTGCCGCCAGCGCATCGGCTTCTACTTGCACATCCCGCTGCCGCCGCCGCCGATTCTTGCGGCTATCCCCGGTCACGAATGGCTGATGCGCTCGTTCTTCTCGTACGACCTGGTCGGGCTGCAGACACGCTCGGACACCGACCACTTCGCGCGCTTCGTGATCGAGGAGGCGCATGCGCAGCGGCTCGGCGAGCATCGCTACGGCGCCTTTGGGCGCACCGTCGAGGCGCGCCATTTCCCGATCGGCATCGACGTGGCCGAGTTCCAGCGCCTCGCGCAAAGCGCCGAGTCGCGCGAGACCGAAGCGACGCTGCGCGAGCAGTACGGGCACCGGCGCGTGCTGATCGGCATCGACCGCCTCGACTACGCCAAGGGCCTGCCGCAGCGGCTGCGCGCGTTCCGCGAGCTGCTGGCCAACTACCCCGAGAACCGCAACAGCGCGACCCTGATCCAGATCGCCGCGCCGACGCGCGAAGCGGTCAACGCCTACGACGACCTGGCGCGCGAGCTCGACAGCCTGAGCGGCGAGATCAACGGCAACTACGCCGAGCTCGACTGGCTGCCGATCCGCTACCTGCACCGCACCTGGGCGCGCAAGCGTCTGCCGGCGCTGTACCGCGTCGCGCAGGTCGCGCTGGTCACGCCGCTGCGCGACGGCATGAACCTGGTCGCGAAGGAATACGTGGCGATGCAGGACGAAGCCGACCCGGGCGTGCTGGTGCTGTCGCGCTTCGCCGGCGCGGCCGAGCAGATGCGCGAAGCAGTGCTCGTCAACCCGTACGACATCCCGAGCACGGCGCAGGCGATCCAGCAGGCGCTGAGCATGTCGCTGCCCGAACGGCGCGAGCGCCACCAGGCCTTGCTCGCCGGCATTCGCGCGCACGATGTGCACGAGTGGCGGCGCGACTTCCTGCGCGCGCTGGCAGAGGCGCCGCACGACGAGGCGGTGCAAGTGCCGGCTGAATCGGCCCCGGTGAGTCCGGCCGTGTGACTCCTGCGCCCGGCCCCGCCGGGTGCTCCGTTCAGGTCGGGATCGGCCTCGGATTGCCGGCCCTGTCGATCGCGACATAGGTCAGGTTCGCCTCGGTCACCTTCACGACATGCAGGTTCGCCGGGTTGCGCTCGGCGTAGACCTCGACGTTGACGGTCACCGATGTGCGCCCGATGCGCTCGACCTTCGCGTAGAAGCTCAGCAGGTCGCTGACCGACACCGGTTGCTTGAAGATGAACTGGTTCACCGCGACGGTCGCGATGCGGCCCTTGGCGATGCGCGCCGGCAGCACCGCGCCGGCCAGGTCGACCTGCGCCATGATCCAGCCGCCGAAGATGTCGCCGTTGCCGTTGGCATCGGCCGGCATCGGCATCACGCGCAGCACGAGCTGGCGGTCGTCGGGCAGGCGAAGGGGCGCGATCGAGCTGCCGGCGTCGCCGCCGCGCTCGTCACTTGAAATCTCGGGCATATTGCATCACCTGCAGCTTCGGTCGTTGACCGCTGCATTCTTTCATCTTTGTCGACCTTGCCGACCGCCCCTCGATGCGTCCTGCCGCTGTTGCCGCTCCACCTCCCGCGCCGGGCGTCGCCGTGCCCGTCCCGCGCTCCGACTGGGCGACGCTGCGCAGGCTGCTTCCGTATGTTTGGCAATGGCGCTGGCGCGTGCTGGTCGCGCTCGGGTTTCTGGTCAGCGCCAAGCTCGCGAACATCGGCGTACCGCTGGTCCTGAAGCAGCTCGTCGACGCGCTGGCGCTGAAACCCGGCGACCCGCGCGCCGCGCTCGCGGTGCCGGTCGCGCTGCTGATCGCGTACGGTGCGCTGCGCCTGTCGATCACGGCATTCACCGAAGCGCGCGAGTTCTTGTTCTACCCGGTGGCGGCGCGGATCGCGCGGCGCGTGTCGCTCGACGCCTTCGAGCACCTGCTCGGCTTGAGCCTGCGCTTTCACCTCGAGCGCCAGACCGGCGGCGTGTCGCGCGACATCGAACGCGGCTCGCGCTCGATCCAGTCGCTGCTGAACTACACGATCTACAACATCCTGCCGACGCTGGTCGAGATCGCGCTGGTGATCAGCCTGCTGTCGGCCAAGTTCGACGGCTGGTTCGCCGCGATCACGTTCAGCGCGCTGGTGTGCTACATCGGCTTCACGATCACGGTGACCGAATGGCGCACGCACTTCCGGCGCGCGATGAACGAGCAGGACAGCAAGGCCAACACGCGCGCGGTCGACGCGCTGATCAACTACGAGACGGTCAAGTACTTCTCGAACGAGCATTTCGAGCAGGGCCGCTACGACGAGAACCTGCAGCGCCTGGAGCGCGCGTCGATCAAGTCGCAAACCTCGCTGTCGGTGCTCAACGTCGGTCAGAGCCTGATCATCGCGACCGCCGTGACGCTGCTGGTGTGGCGGGCCACGCTCGGCGTGGTGGCGGGCACGATGACGCTCGGCGACCTGGTGCTCGTCAACGCGCTGATGATCCAGCTCTACATCCCGCTCAACTTTCTCGGCGTGATCTACCGCGAGATCAAGCAGTCGATGATCGACATGGAGAAGATGTTCGCGCTGCTGTCGCAGCACCGCGAGGTCGCCGATGCGCCCGATGCCAAGCCGCTGGTCGCGATGGGCGCTGCGGTGCGGTTCGAGCACGTGCGCTTCGGCTACGACCCGGAGCGCACGATCCTGCACGACATCAGCTTCGAGATCCCGGCCGGCAAGACGGTCGCGGTGGTCGGGCCCTCGGGCTCGGGCAAGAGCACGCTGGCGCGGCTGCTGTTCCGCTTCTACGACGTGAACAGCGGGCGCATCTCGATCGACGCGCAGGACATCCGCAGCGTCACGCAGCAAAGCCTGCGCCAGGCCATCGGCATCGTGCCGCAGGACACGGTGCTGTTCAACGACACGGTCGAATACAACATCGCCTACGGCCGCACCGGCGCGAGCCGCGAAGAGGTCGAGGGCGCGGCGAAGGCGGCGCACATCCACCACTTCATCGCCTCGACGCCGCGCGGCTACGACACGATGGTCGGCGAGCGCGGCCTGAAGCTCTCGGGCGGCGAGAAGCAGCGCGTCGCGATCGCGCGCACGCTGCTGAAGAACCCGCCGCTGCTGATCTTCGACGAGGCGACCTCGGCGCTCGACTCGGCGAACGAGCGCGCGATCCAGGCCGAGCTGAAGAGCGCAGCGCGCAACAAGACGGCGCTGGTCATCGCGCACCGGCTGTCGACGGTCGTCGACGCGCACCAGATCCTGGTGATGGAGCTCGGCCGCATCCTCGAGCGCGGCACCCACGACGAACTGCTCGCGCTCGGCGGGCGCTATGCCGACATGTGGCGCTTGCAGCGCAGCAGCGAGGCGACGAATGCGGCGGCGCCTGATCTGACGCTGGCTGTCTGAGGTAAGTACGTAGGCCGGGCCACACCGGGCCATGGCTACACTGAAGGCGTGGAGACCAAATGGTTTGAAGACTTCGTGAGCCTCGCTGAAACGCGCAGCTTCTCGCGCTCTGCGCAACTGCGGCACGTGACGCAGCCGGCGTTCTCGCGGCGCATCCAGTCGCTCGAAGCCTGGGCCGGCATCGACCTCGTCGACCGCTCGTCGTACCCGACCCGGCTGACCCCGGCCGGCGAGACGCTGCACGCGCAGGCGCTCGAGATCCTCGGCTCGCTGCAGGCCACGCGCAACATGATGCGCGGCCACCGGTCGGCCGGCCTCGACATGATCGAGTTCGCGGTGCCGCACTCGCTGGCGTTCACCTTCTTCCCGCACTGGGTGATGGACCTGCGCAAGCGCTTCGGCGCGATGAAGAGCCGGCTGACCGCGCTCAACGTGCACGACGCGGTGCTGCACCTCGTCGAAGGCAGCTGCGACCTGCTGCTCGCCTACCACCACCCGTCGCAGCCCTTGCAGCTGAACCCCGACCGCTACGAGATGCTCAGCCTCGGCCACGAGACGCTGGTGGCCTACGCGAAGGGCGATGCCGACGGCCAGCCGATGTTCAGCCTGCCGGCCGCGCCCGGCCGCACCGTGCCCTACCTGGCCTACGCACCGGGCGCCTACCTGGGCCGGCTGGTCGAGGTCATCGCGAAGCAGTCGACCGAGCCGCTGCACCTCGAGCCCTTCTACGAGACCGACATGGCCGAGGGCCTGAAGGCGATGGCGATCGAGGGCCACGGCCTGGCCTTCCTGCCCGCGACCTCGGTCAAGAAGGAGCTCAAGAGCAAGCGCCTGGTACGCGCCGCGCCGGCGGACAAGTACGAGCTGGAGATCGACATCCGCATCTACCGTGAGCGCCCCGAAATGGCGCGCCACAGCAAGCCCGGCGCGCTCGCGCTGTGGGATTTCCTCGCCTCGAGCACTTGAGATCGTTCGATCCGCAACCTCGGGTTTGCCCGAATGCGGTATGCACCGTGCGCATGACCCTCGGGAGATTCAGCATTGGCACGCCGCATGCGTCAGTCTTACAGTTCGGCGCGCTGTGCAATTCCGGCAGCCTCCGACTTCTGGCCAGGCCGACACGGCGGCTTCTTCAACTATTCGACAGACGAAGGACATCCATGAGAAAGAAATTGCCGCAGGCGGCCTGGATCCTGATCGCGATGGTGGTCGGCATCATCCTGGGGTACATGATCTTCACGAGCTTTCCCGACAAGAAGGCGGCGGCGTCGATCGCCGGCTACGTGTCCATCATGTCCGACGTGTTCCTGCGCCTGATCAAGATGCTGATCGGCCCGCTGGTGTTCTCGACCCTCGTGGTCGGCATCGCGCACATGGGCGACGCCGCCTCGGTCGGCCGCGTGTTCGGCAAGGCGCTGGGCTGGTTCGTCACCGCCTCGCTGGTCTCGCTGATCCTCGGCCTGATCATGGCCAACCTGCTGGAGCCGGGCAAGAACCTGGGCCTGCCGCTGCCGGACATCGGCGCGTCGGCGAACCTGGCCACGAGCAAGTTCACGATCAAGGATTTCGTCAGCCACCTGGTGCCGAAGTCCTTCGCCGAGGCGATGGCGAACAACGAGATCCTGCAGATCGTGGTGTTCTCGATGTTCTTCGGCGTCGCGCTCTCGGCCCTCGGCGCCAAGGCCAAGACCCTGGTCGCTGCGATCGACGAGCTCTCGCACGCGATGCTCAAGATCACCGGCTACGTGATGAAGCTCGCGCCCCTGGCCGTGATGGCCGCGATGGCCGCCACGGTCGCGGTCAACGGCCTCGAGATCCTGCTGAAGTTCGCCGTGTTCATGGGCGACTTCTACATCGGCCTGTTCCTGCTGTGGGCGGTGCTGGTCGGCGCCGGCTTCCTGTTCCTCGGGCCGCGCGTGTTCAAGCTGCTGGTGCTGATCAAGGAGGCCTTCCTGCTGTCCTTCGCGACCGCCAGCTCCGAAGCCGCGTACCCGAAGATCCTCGACGCGCTCGACCGCTTCGGCGTGAAGCGCAAGATCTCGGCCTTCGTGATGCCGATGGGCTACTCGTTCAACCTCGACGGCTCGATGATGTACTGCACCTTCGCGGTGCTGTTCATCGCACAGGCATATGGCATCGTGCTGCCGATCGGTACGCAGATCACGATGCTCTTGATCCTGATGCTCACCTCCAAGGGCATGGCCGGCGTGCCGCGCGCCTCGCTGGTCGTGATCGCCGCGACGCTGAACCAGTTCAATATCCCCGAGGCCGGGCTGCTGCTGATCCTGGGCGTCGACACCTTCCTCGACATGGGCCGCTCGGCGACCAACGCGGTGGGCAACTCGATCGCCACCGCGGTCGTCGCCAAGTGGGAAGGCGAGCTCTTGTCCGAAGACGCGGCGACGGCGAACCTGCGCACGATCGACGCCGAAGCCGCGGCCCACGCGCACCCGATCCCCGCCTGAGGCTGCGATGAAACGCGCTTTCATCGTCGTCAAGTTCGCGGCCATCGGCCTGTTGACGCTGGCCGCTGCGCTGCCGGCCGGCGCGCAGACGGCACCGGCGCCGGCCGAGCTCACCGGCACGCTGGCGAAGGTGCGCGACACCGGCACCATCACGATCGGCCACCGCGAGTCGTCGATCCCGTTCTCGTACCGCTCGGCGCGCGGCGAGCCGATCGGCTACTCGATCGACCTGTGCAAGCTGCTCGTCGACGCGATCAGCGAACAGGTCGGCCGCGAGATCGCGGTCAAGTGGCAGCCGGTGACGTCGGAGTCGCGCATTCCGGCCGTCGTCAGCGGCCAGGTCGACCTGGAGTGCGGCTCCACCACCAACAACCTCGAGCGCCAGAAGCAGGTGAGTTTCTCGCCGACGATGTTCGTCTCGGGCACCAAGCTGATGGTGAAGAAGGGCTCGGCCATCAAGTCGTTCCGCGACCTGGCGGGCAAAAAGGTCGTGGTCACCGCGGGCACCACCAACGAGAAGACGATGCGCGATCTCAGCGCCAAGTTCAAGATCGACATGGTCTTGAGCGTGGCGGCGGACCACGCGGCCTCGTTCGCACAGCTGCAGTCCGGCCAGGTCGACGCGTTCGCCACCGACGACGTGCTGCTCTACGGCCTGCTGGCGCAGAACAAGGCGCAGGCCGACTACGTCGTGACCGGCGACTTCCTGTCGTACGACCCGTACGGGATCATGTACCGCAAGGGCGACACGCAGCTCGCGCAGCTGGTCAACGACACCTTCCACAACCTCGCCGAAGACCGCGAGATCGAGCGTCGCTACACGCGCTGGTTCCTGCGCAAACTGCCCGCGTCGGGCGTGAGCCTGGACCTGCCGATGAGCCCGCAACTCGAGACCATCATCCAGACCATGGTGGCGCGCACCGAGTAGCAGCAGTAGCACTTGCGGCCGCGTGAGCGGCCGCCCAGCATCCGCTGAAAAAAGAAGAAGCCTTGCAGGACGGCCGGTCGCGCCTTCCGGGGCGGCCCTTGTCAAACATTTTCAGGAGAGAGCCTTCATCATGTTCAACCTCAACACCCTGATCCGCGGCGGCATCGCCGTCGCGCTCGCCGCGTCGCTGGGCGCGTTTGCGCAGACCGCACCGAAGTCCAACGTCGTCGTGCTCGCCACCGGCGGCACGATCGCCGGCGCCGGCGCGAGCGCCGCCAACAGCGCGACCTACCAGGCCGCCAAGGTGCCGGTCGACAAGCTGATCGCCGGCGTGCCCGAGCTCGCCGACATCGCCAACGTGCGCGGCGAGCAGGTGTTCCAGATCGCGTCCGAGAGCTTCACCAACGAGAAGCTGATCACGCTGGCCAAGCGCGTCAGCGCGCTCGCGAAAGACCCGGGCGTCGACGGCATCGTCATCACGCACGGCACCGACACGCTCGAAGAAACCTCGTTCTTCCTGACCCTGGTCGTGCACACCGACAAGCCCATCGTCGTGGTCGGCTCGATGCGCCCCGGCACCGCGATGTCGGCCGACGGCACGCTGAACCTGTACGACGCGGTCGTGGTCGCGGCCGACAAGGAGTCGCGCGGCAAGGGCGTGCTGATCGCGATGAACGACGACATCCTGTCGGGCCGCGATTCGGGCAAGCGCATCAACGTCAAGACCAACGCGTTCGGCAGCCAGTGGGGTGCGCTCGGGCAAGTGGTGGAAGGCAAGACCTACTGGTTCCGCGCGCCGGTGAAGCGCCACACGATGAACAGCGAGTTCGACATCGACAGCATCAGCACGCTGCCGATGGTGTCCATCATCTACGGCTCGGGCGAGATGGGCACGGCGCTGGTCGAGGCCGCCGGCAAGGCCGGTGCGAAGGCCGTCATCCACGCCGGCACCGGCAACGGCTCGGTGCCCGACTACGGCGTCGAACCGCTGCGCAAGCTGCGCGCGCAGGGCATCCAGATCATCCGCTCGGCACGCGTGCCGGACGGCATCGTGCTGCGCAACTCGGAGCAGCCCGACGACAAGTACGACTGGGTCGTCGCACATGACCTGAACCCGCAGAAGGCGAAGATCCTCGCGGCACTGGCGCTCACGAAGACCAGCGACGCGAAGGAAATCCAACGCATCTTCTGGACTTACTGAAAGCACGCCATGACCACCGCAGCCACCCGCCGTGAACACGACTTTCTCGGCGACATGGAGATCCCGGTCGACGCCTACTGGGGCGTGCACAGCGCGCGCGCTGTCGCCAATTTCCCGATCAGCGGCCAGACCGTGGCGCAGATGCCCGAGCTGATCCGCGCACTCGCGTTCGTGAAGAAGGCGGCGGCGCAGACCAACGCCACGCTGGGCGTGATCACGGACACGCAGTTGAAGGCCATCGTGCGCGCCTGCGACGACCTGATCGGCGGCGCGCTACACGAGCAGTTCGTCGTCGACGTGATCCAGGGCGGCGCCGGCACCTCGACCAACATGAACGCGAACGAGGTCATCGCGAACCGCGCGCTCGAGCACATGGGCTTCGAGAAGGGCCGCTACGACGTGCTGCACCCGAACGATCACGTCAACGCGTCGCAGAGCACCAACGACGTCTACCCGACCGCGCTGCGCGTGTCGGCGTGGTTCGGCATCGAGGGGCTGCTCGCGGCGATGGCCGACTTGCGCGGCGCATTCGAGGCCAAGGCGCTCGAGTTCGGCCAGGTGCTGAAGATCGGCCGCACCCAGCTGCAGGACGCCGTGCCGATGACGCTGGGCCAGGAGTTCCTCGCGTTCGGGATCATGATCGGCGAAGACGAGCAGCGGCTGCGCGAGGCGCGCGCGCTGATCACCGAGGTCAACCTCGGCGCCACCGCGATCGGCACCGGCATCAACGCGCCGCTGGGCTACACCGAGATGGTCATCCCCTTGCTCGCGACCGCCAGCGGCGTGCCGGTGGTGC
>Ga0307508_10000725_pt1 | contig 39201 bp, 63 predicted proteins | sample 9_EM_MG_FD_203089 | JGI IMG/M metagenome (GOLD analysis project Ga0307508, IMG submission 203089) | Populus trichocarpa ectomycorrhiza microbial communities from riparian zone in the Pacific Northwest, United States - 9_EM | ecosystem: Host-associated > Plants > Roots > Unclassified | place... | reverse complement strand
CCCGCGGTTTTCGCCGGGGTGCAACCCCCCCCCCCCCCCCCCCGGTATCCCGTTCGCCTCGGTCGGACGACGTCCGGGCCCGTCTGTGCCGAGTGCGCTACGTAGCTAGGGAACCAGCTCCGCTATTGACGCCAGCCCTTCTGGCGCCGCCGCGAGCGGATACTAGCCGGCCAGCCGAACCGGTTCGGCCGGATATAAGCCTCGCACGCGGGTAGCTACGCGAATACGCGGTCCAAGGAGAGTATCATAACCAGGCGTGGATGTTACATAGTGCCGCAGATACATAGAGTCGCTGCGGGCGCTAATGGTATTGGGGGGTATTTATATAAGTATCTAGATGACATTTGTGGCTATATATTATTTTTTTATCATGCCCCGTGGACCCCACATGAAGTTCCATACTTGCTTAAGTAGTTACTTGGTTTGAAGGAGGGTACCGCTGGAGCGCACGTTTATTCTCCCTCCACGCCGAAGACTTTCACCCCACGGCAACTCCTGCATCGCCGATCCAACCACCACCACCACCACCACGCCGCCCTTGAAGCACCTCACAACAGCGCACCTCTCCGCTGGGCAGCCGGTCCAGCTCCTTTTCCGGACTCCAAAGCCCCATGCAAGATGCCGGTGCCCCCAAAGCAAGGAGCACACTGGAAGGCGGATACATATGTATTTGCGTGGCCAAAAGACTGCGACCTCCGAGTGCGAGTGCGAGCGCGGGCCGTCGAAATGCGAGGAAGTCACCATTGGGGAGGGGGGGGGGCCGCCAAATTGGGGGGGGGAGAGAGGCTCGTACAAGTCTGGCTTTTGGGTGGAGGGGAGGGGGGGAGACGAGGAAACACCCAAGGCAACTACATACATACATACATACATACGTAAGTACTTATATACTGTAAGGGCGACGTGCGGACGGAGAAAAAGAGAAAAAAGGAGGACCCCGATGGTCCCGATAAACCCACCCGTCACGCTGTGGCATGTGCAAAGGTGAAGGCCACTATATAATGCGTCCAAATGTAGACAGATAAAGTAGGAATAAAATTCGATTTTTGCTGTCGTGAAGATTTGCCCTGCTTTCAAACTCAAACTACCTACTTCTGTATTATGTACATACGAAAGAAATTTCGTGGATACTAGACAGAGGGAGGGGGGGGTTCACGCTGGATATTTCAGCGCTGGAGGGATGAAAGCCCGTTTTTTTTTGTTTGTTTTTTATTTCTGATGGAAGAGAGCGGAGGGGTCAGAGGCGGTTCTGGGGGGGAGGGGGGGGGGGGGGGCAATTTCGCGGTCGTCGGGGCTCCGCTCGATCCGCCAACGACACGTCCCTCCCAACACGATGCACAGTCCTGGCGGTGACGGCGCTGCTACTGCTTGCCGCTGCCACGCGCGGTGCTCTCCGGCGGCGGCGATCGAGCTGATCAGCTACGCGTGCCCGCTGCTCCCGGGGCTGCTGCCGCGAGAGCGTCAAGAGCCGGGCGCACATTGCCGCCGCCGTCAGGTTCGCCGGGGGGGAAGGGGGAGGGAGAACATCAAGAACACCAAGCACGTACGTTTAGCGCCGCTGCCGCCGCCCCCGCCCACCCTGTTGACGCGCATTGCTCTCCGATGGGCAGCTGATCGCGGTGTGCACAGACGTCGCAGCTCCCAAGATGAAAGAAAAAAAGAAAAAAAAAAACCAAACCCCTTGCCGTCGGCAATGCTCCAGTCGTCCCCGCAGCACAGCATTAATTCCGGTGGGTCCACCCTGTTCGTGGCGTGGTCGACGCTGCTGCCGGGGAACGTCTGTCACTTGTCCCCCCCGTGCAGACCGCACTGTCTTTTCCAGGCACCGGTCAGCTTACATCATATCCATCGCTGCAATCGGCGGGCGGACGGGGGAGGGGGGAGTGGAGGGCAAGGCGGAGCAAGGCGGGGATGGGCGCACAAGGCAAGGCGCGGGAGTGGAGAAACATCCGTCTCGTGGCGTACGCACTGGATACCGGCACTCGTTCACCGTCCAGACTCACGCGCTCGAGCTCCGCGAGTGCTTCCGAGCACGTGTCCTTTCCAGTAGTTCCCGCCGGTGATCCGGGCCGTCGAGGGGCGGAGAAGAGCGCGCTGACCTTTCCGCTTCGTGCTTTGACCTTTGTTTTGTATTCAATTCCCCACTCGTGAATGTACGAAGCTGGGGGGTGCGCCAAGCAGTTAGACCTCCAATTTTCCGATTTCGGGGTTTCTCTCTCTCTCTCTTTCTTTTCGTTCCCCCCGATGCGACGAGTCCGCCAGGGTGATGGCGGAAATGCGGAAGGCGGAGGGAAACCAGCCGTATCCAGCGCAGGGCACCCAGAAAAGGATCCCCATCTCTTTTTTTCTACCCATTACATACATATTATTTATCTTTGCTAGCCTTATCCCTCGCCAGGCATCCCCGATAGCCTCACCGCATCGCATCCGATTTGTCCGAACTCATGCGAGAGACGACACAGGAAGGATGCAGGTTAAGCTTTGGCGCCCGCGCCCCGCCCCCCTCCGGTGACACGGGTTCAGGCCCAGGGCAGGGCAAAGGGCTCCCAGAAGGGGCCAGCGTTTGCCGCCGCCGCACGCACCGCGGGGAGCTAAGGGGCGGGGGCGGGGGTGGGCGGGGTCTAGACGATGCGGCAGCGGGGGGTGCTGTTTGCACGCACCGCACACGAGGACAGAGCGAATCCATCGGCGGCCGCAGCAGTCGAGCGCGACGGGACGAACGCCCCCGCGCACGCCCGTCCAGCCGGACCGGAGCAATGCGCCGTCGCCGCGCGCGTGGCCGGCCCGTGCTCAGCCGTCCCGACTCCGCGCCGCGTGCGGGCGGGCGCGGGGGCCGGGCGTCGTCATGCGCGCGCCCAAAGCAGCGCCCGGTGAGCGAGCGAGGAGTTCGTCGGATCTCCGCTGGGCCGATCTTGGCGACACGACCCGGCGCCCGCCGCCGCTGCGCTCCGTGCGGTGGCGATGGCTCGAGGCGGGGGCTCCGGCAGGGCTGCAGCCACCCACGTCGGAGTGCTTGGTTCGCCGGGTCGCCGATGGCCGGTGCACACACGCAGCGCCCGCCCTGTCCATGCAGCGCGATAAGGGGAGGGCAGATCGCTCGCTCGCCCGCGACGCTGGATCGCCCCCCCCCGTTTGCCGTTTGCGCGTCCGCCTGCCGGACGGAGGGCGAGCGATCATGCACGCCGTTGCGTCGCGTCGCGCTGCATCCGGCCGCTCCCCTCCTCCGCCCCCCTCCGCGTGTGGCCGGACGGACGGCTCGCCGCCTGCCTACTCGGGACATCTGTCGTCGCTCGGCTGCGGTTGGTGGGTCGAGCACCGCCGGAACAGCGCCGAGCAGAGTCGCGGACCGCATCAGGCAACATTCTCCACCGTCTTAGCGCCGCGCTAGCACCGCACGCTGTCTGCGATCGCTGGAGCTGCTGGGGAGACATGGCTGCACGTCGGGGCAGCGCGGAAGCCTGCTGAGGCCGCGGATCGAGACCCGGCACGTAGTCTCCGCAGCGTCGTGCGGTGCTGCCTGCTGTGTGCATCCGGTGTCTTCGCTCTTGCCACAGGAGTCGGGCTGCAGCGCAGGCCTTTGCCGGCCGGCGTCGTTGGCCGATGTCGTGGGCACGCAAGCCGTCAGCAGCGGTCGACACAGCAGCCAGCAGTCGTGCCGAGCCCTGCGCAAAGTGGGTGGAGCGGGGTGGGTGCTTGGCCTCGCTGGACGACAAGTGCCACTGTCGTGCGGGGCGCGGCGAGGACTTGCCGCATCGAGCTGGCGGGCGGTGGCGATCGAGAGAGAGAGAGAGAGAGAGAGAGAGAGAGAGAGAGAGAGAGAGAATGAGAGAATGAGAGAATGAGAGAATGAGAGTGAGAGAGAAAGCGAGAGACGGAGCGCAGGGCGGTCCTCCGCCGATGCTCGCCCTACGTCTGGCCGTCGCGCGCCGATCGATTGACAGGCTCCACACAACCCGATGTCGATACCCGCTGCCGCTGCATTGACACTGCGCCCACACAGCCTTGTCGAGTGACGGGCTGTGAGCGACGGTTTTTTCTTTTTTCTTTGCGAGGGGAAACCTTAGCTTGGCGGTTTCGTCCTGTTGCGGACGAGATTGACTTTTGTTTTCGTTTCGTTTTTGTTTTTGTCTTTCTTTTGCTTTTTGCTCTTGCTTCTGTCGTTTATGCGGCCGCCGGTGCGCGCGGAGGGGTGGGCAGGCAGGAGATTCGTTACGTACGGGGAAACCAGCAGAAAGAGAAGAAGAAAGCACATTCATGCGGCGGATCTCTCGCCGCCGCCAACCACCGGCGCCGCCCGGCGACGGAGGAGAAGAGGGAAGAGAATCCGCTCCGACGGCGCGAGCGCGATGTCATCGCCGTCGCGGGGCTGCAAAAAGAAAAGAAAAAACCGGGGGCTGACTGCGTCACTGACGTGCTGTTTGTTTGTTTGCTCTCCCCCCATGGCGTGCGTGGTTTATTTTTTCCCTTTTTTTCCCCTGCGGCCACTACTGGCGGGGTTCGATCGAGACGTGTCGTTGTCGTCGCCGTCGTCGATGCGGGGGGGACGTGGGGAGCCGCAGAAGTTTCGTGGGGCGCGCATCCGCAGAAGTTTCGTGGAACGCGCGACGGTTTCTCCTGCTGCACTCAGCCAAGCCGCGAAGCTGGGGACGTGACGTGGGGGATGTTAGTTAAACACGCACGTCTGACTAATAGCCACGCTGGGTGCGAGAGCTATCTAGCTAAGGGTGCAGTTGCCGCGGGCGTGCGCCGGGCGGAGACACAACACAACACATAACCTCGCACCACTTCCCAGTGCGTCGTACGGTGCCATCGCTCATCCCACGCCTTCCCACGCCTTGCGCTCGGCACCGCGTCGCCGCTGCAGACCTCAATCCGCGCGCCCTGCTCTCCGGGGCGTGCAGCCGGTCGGCAGCGACGGCGGCCATCAGCACCGACCTCCCGCATGCGGTGCACGCACGCGCCACGCTCACCGCTCGCCGCAAATCCAGAGCCTTGTCCGGGCGCGGTCCGCCGTGCCGGGTGCAACGCTGGAACGCAGCAACGCCGGGTCCGGGTCCGGGTCCGGGTCTGGCCGCGATGGCTGCGGGGGCTTCCGGAGCGGCGAGACGGCACTCTGCACGGCTATGCGCAGCTCACCGGGGCCTCGAACTGGGCAAGCGGAGTCGAGAGCACGCCAGGGACATCGCAGCCCGCGGGCGCCCGGCAATGCGGCGGAGTCGCGGCGTATCGCCATCGCTGCCGCCGCCGCGGATCGAGCGCCGTGCTGCTGCCCACGCGCTGCGGGGCGGAGAACGAGATGTGCCGTGTGCGGGCGGTCAGCGCATCACGGTGTTTCCCCTCCCCCTCCCCGGCCGGCTGCTTGGCGGCGAAACGCGGGCAGCAATAGAAACATCGCTACTTATCGTCCGGGCGCGGCTCGTGACTGGCTGGCCGAGTAGTTCGTCCGTCCTTGCGTTTCGCGCAGCTCTGTCGTGTAGGCAGCACCTGGCTGCATTGCAGGAGTTATTTCTGGCGGAGAGGGGAGGGTGCTGTGTTTCTTCTTCTCCGTCGTCTTCTGCGGGCGGAGAAGGGCATTTTGCGTGCGTGCTGCTGCTCGACTGCCTACCGCAACCAGGGCGCCGGGTCCGATTCCCTGCCCAATCGCGAGTGCAGGCGGTGATGCGCAGGATTGACGCATGCTGTGCTGCACGCTGGGCTGGCTGGCGGTCGTGGATGGGTGCGGTGGGGTGGTTTGCAGCAGGAAGGGAGCGAGGAGAGGGAACGGAAAGAGGGCCAGCGAAAAAGAAAAAAGAAAAAAGAAAAAGAAAAAAGAAAAAGAAAACGGAAAACGGAAAACGGAAAAAGAACCCCCGAAAGAAGAAACCCAGCGGGTGCGGAACTGGGCCACGCACAACCACGACCCCAACCCCGCCAGGCCGTGGGTGGGGAGCATGCTCGCATGCGCCGATTGCGAGGAGCCAGCAGACGAGGCAGCCCCTGGTCGGCCGTGCGGTGCTGCGGCCGACGACAGCGACACACCGCACGACGGAGCCAGCAGCCGCGCGAGCGTCCGGTTGTCACGGAGACCGCGACGGAGACCGAGAGCAATGCGCATACCAGCCCTCGCGGCATGTTTGCAGCCAGCGGGCGCGACGCCGGCCCCGTCCAATCCCCGTGGTGTGCGGCGCGAGTATTTATACCCGCCATCTCCTCCCGCCGCAAGCACCGTCCTCCTTCTGCAGCGAATCCATCCTCCCCTCCGCGGCGAATCCATCCATCCTCCGCTCCCGCTCCCGCTCCCACTTCCCCCCCCAAGACCAGTCTCGATTCCAATCCCCCCCCCGCCGCCGTACACCCAGTCCGCAATGGCCCCCCACGTGTCCCCGCCGTCCCCGCCGGCGTCGTCCGTTGCCAGCGACGAGGGCGAGGTCTACGACCTGAACGTGCCGTACAAGATGTCGGCCTCCGCTGCGAAACCGCCTTCAACCCCCTACCCCGCCTACCTGCCCGCGTGGGAGCCCGTGTCGTTCCCGCCGCTGCAGCCGTTCGCGTACGAGGACCCCGCGCTGCGTGCGGATCCGCAGAAGCGCGCGCTGCTGACGCCCGCCGTGACGGCAACCGCCATCTCGCCCAAGATGGGCACCGAGCTGCGCGGCGTGCAGCTGTCGGCGATGACGCCCCGCCAGCGCGACGAGCTCGCGCTGCTCGTCTGCGAGCGCAAGGTCGTCGTCCTGCGCGACCAGGACTTTGCCGACATCGGCCCCGCCGCCCAGCAGCGCTTCAGCGACTACTTCGGCAAGCGCCACTACCAGCCCGTCACCGGCGCCATCCCCGGCTACCCCGGCTTCCACATCATCTACCGCGACGGCAACCGGGCCGAGATCGAGCGCTTCTTCACGCAGAAGTCGACGGCCAACATCTGGCACCATGACGTCTCGTACGAGCGCCAGCCGCCCGGCTACGTGCTGCTGTGCATGCTGCAGTGCCCCGAGGTCGGCGGCGACACCGTCGTCGCCAGCATGACCGAGGCCTACAAGTGCGCGCCCCCTTCCGGCCTCCGCCGCCTCCCCCTCCTCCTCCCCCTCCCCCTCCCCCTCCCCGTCTGCCGCCGCCCAGACTGACCCCGCGCGTAGGCGGCTGTCGCCGGGCTTCCGCGAGATGCTGGACGGGCTCAAGGCGACGCACTCGTCGCAGCGCATCTGCGACTTTGCGCGCAACAACGGCGGGCTGTGCCGCAAGGACCCGGTCAAGTCGCTGCACCCGGTCGTGCGCGTGCACCCGGTCACGGGCGAGCGCTCGCTGTTCGTCAACGACGAGTGGATCACGGGCATCCACGGCTGGAAGCCGGCCGAGACCGCGTGGCTGCTGCAGTACCTGATGGACCACGTCTCGCGCGGCCACGACTTCCAGGTGCGCCTGCAGTGGAAGCCGCGCACCGTCGTCATGTTCGACAACCCCCCCCCGGGCCGTACCCCCCCCCCCCCCCCCCCCCCCCCCGATGCGCGCGTGCTGGATGTGCGCGGACGGCTGGCTGGCGGGTTGACTGACGCGCGAGACAGACACCGCCACCGTCGACTACGATGGCGTCTACGAGAAGGAGCGCCACATGTTCCGTCTCGCCAGCATGTGCGAGAAGCCGATCTGCGTCGGCGAGGAGCGCGACGACGACGACAACGACAACGACAACGACGAGTCTGAGTCCGAGTGAGAGCCAGCCGCCCGCTCGCGGGCTGGCCGTGTACGTGATGTGATTGTTGTTGTCGTCGCTGCGGGGATACAGGCGTTTGTGTGGTTTGGTTTTTGTTTCTGTCCGTCTCTTGTAACTACCCTTCCTCGCGGCGCTCGTCGTCTCTTGGCCGTCTTCTCTTGGCCGTCTTCTCTTGGCCGTCTTCTCTTGGCCGTCTTCTTGTAACTGTCGGATGGGGAATTGTGCTTTCCGCTTTCTTTGTGTTTCCGGCGTGTTTGCTGGATGTCCGTGCTGTGGCGCTCGAGCGGGATTCTTGATGTGGTTAGTTGGCGTCCACTCGGTCGAAATCGATTGACTTCTGTTTGCCGTCCACCCACCCCGCCCGTCCGTCCGTCCGTCCGTCCATTGTGGCCATTGCTGTCTCCTGTCGTCCCCACGCGTCATCGCTGCGCCTGCAACAGCGTCTTTGCTTTTTCCGCAGCCATGCGGCAAGCATATCACTGATGCCGGTCAATAGTTAGCTACCATCGCGCCCAGCGAACCTCGCGTCCAAGATACTCGTACACGCCATCCTTGCACGCTGCACGTCCGCTGGCGGCGGCGATACGATACATATCTACAGATCCCTCCCCCCGCACGCCGATATGTGTCACCGCCGGGCGCGTGGCAGCTGCTCGCTGTCGGTCGAGGCTCGTGTTCGCGGGACCGAACCGGATCGAGCCGCGACAGAGGAATCGACCGCTCTCCGCCTGGGGGGGGGGGGGGGGGGGGGGGAGGGATGGCGCGTGTTAGGTAAGCGGGCGCTCTCCTCCTCCGCCGGGCGTGTGCGCGAGTTGCGCCGCGGCCTCGCCCAGTTGGCTCCCATCGCCGCCACAAGCCGGCTCGATATCGAAGTCAGCAGGAAAGAAGAAAAGAAAATAAAGCAGCGGACCGTCCCCCCTCTCTCCACACGTGCCAACCAGCCAACCACGTCGCCGACATTGTCGAACTCAGTCCGCCTCCAGCACGGAAGCCTCGGCCGACCCAATTCGCACCAAACAAACTCTGCTCGACTTAGCGCACGCGTCGTCGCCGCCACGCCACACGCTAGCGCTCCGTCAGTCCGTCCGTCCTCCGTCCGTCCGTCACCGTCCTGTCACTGTCGTGCCTGCTATCCGAGCTCCTGTCAGCCCAGGGCGAGCTGGCGGGCGGGCTATCTAATCATAGCGAGCGATCCTAATTGTGCTTTGGCTTCGCTCGATAAGGATCATCGCCATGCACGGCGACGTCAGGAGTGAAAAGAAAGTTTGGGGAAAGCAGAAAGAAAAAGAAAACAGCAACGGAAGAAACCCCACCACACACACACACACACAAAGTACTCCCTGTGCGCAAAAATAAAATCTCTGCAGCTAGCTAGCTCCTCTACATATGCAGCTGTGGGAAGAAAAAGAAAAGAAAGAAAGGGAAAAAAAAATACTCACGGCGTTTGCACCAATCGGTGGCTGCTGGGCTGACGGAGCGCGCAGCTTGCCAGCCAGCCTGCTGGCCGCCTGACGGAGCGCGACGAGCTGGACAGAGCTCCCCAGGCCGCGAGCATCGTGATCTCCGCGCGAGGAGGAGAGGACGGGATGCGGCGTGGCGGGAGCCCCGATGTTCAAAAGAGCCGCGATCCGGGCCGAATCGCCGGCCGTCGGCTGGCTGGCTGGCTGTCCGCCCGTCCGTCCGGCTCTCCGCGCCCGCACGGGAGCTGACGGTATCGCAGTCCGCCCCGCTCTCGCCTCCACATCCCCCAGCTGTGCGTGTCGGCGGCGACAGCCCTCGAAGCGTGCCCATCCAGCCACAGGTCGCAGCTGGCGGACCGGGATCGCAGACTCTCGTGTGCATCATCGCCCCGTCCCACTGGCCAGTGCAGCAGCAGCAGCAGCGTCAGCGCTCCGTCCACAGCGCCGATGTGGTGCGTGAGGATGGCAGGAGGCTGCGCGCGCGAAAACCAACCAGCCAACCAGCCAACCAAAGAGGCGTTGCCTCCTCCGCTTGTCGGGCGCTCCGGCCGCGCATTGGTCGGGGGAGGCGTCGGTCCTTCCGATCGCATCGCACCAGCGCTCCGCCCACGCCCCGTGCGCGTGGCAGGGACGGGTCTGCGAGTGGTGGGCGCGGCTGCGCTGCAGCTCGCACGACTCCGTCGCTGTCCCCCGCTCCGTCCGCCCCGCCCTTCTCCGGCTCTCCCCGCGCCGCGCCGCTATATATATTCGCCTCTGCAGAGTCCGCTGGGGAGACACCTCGTCCCGTCCCCGTCCCCCGTCCCAGCCCGCCTGTCCAGCAGACGCGCCCGCCAGCACCGCAGGAAACAACCCGGAAACACTGTCCACGATGTCGCTACACGCCGCACCCGCCGAGTCCACGCCGCTGTCGGCCATGTTCTCGCTGAAGGGCAAAGTCTGTCTGATCACCGGCGGCAATCGGTCCGCCCTCACCCCCCTCCTCCGCTCCGGCCCAGCGCGGTGCTAACGGGGCCCAGCGGGATCGGCTTCGCGGTCGCGCAAGGCTACGCGGAGGCGGGCGCGGCTGCGCTGGCGCTGATCCACTCGTCGCCGAAGACGGCGGCGCTGGCAAAGCTGCGCGCGGACGAGCTGCGCGCGAGCTGGCCGGCGACACATGTCGCCGTGCACGCCTGCGACGTCGCCGACCCCGTCGCGATCGAGGCGACCACCAACCGCGTTGCCGCCGCGTTCGGCCGCCTCGACGTCGTCGTCGTCAACGCCGGCCTCTACTCCGACGCCCGCGCGCTCGACATGTCGCCCGAGGAGGCCCAGAAGATCACCGCCGTCAACTACTTTGGCGCGCTGTACACCGCCCAGGCCGCCGCGAGGGTCATGCGGGCCGCCGGAACGCCCGGCAAGATCATCTTCACCGCGTCCATCAAGTCTGCCCCCCCCCCCCCCCGGGGCCGTCCTTCCCCGTCCCTCGCTGACGCTGTCCGGCAGCGGCCACATGGTGCTGCGTCCGCAGCGCGAGTCGATCTACTGCGCGACCAAGGCCGCCGTAAGCCACCTGGCGCGCGCGCTCGCCGTCGAGTGGGCCGAGTACAACATCCAGGTCAACGCCGTGTCGCCGGGCTACATCGACACGGAGATGAACGACGTCATGATCGAGAAGTACCCGGACCAGGTCGACAACTGGCTCAAGGACTGTCCCGCCGGCCGGTTCTGCAAGGTCTGGGAGCTCAAGGGCGTCTACGTCTTTCTCGCCAGCCAGGCCAGCAGCTACGTCACCGGCACGGACTACGTCGTCGACGGTGCGTCCCCCCCCTCCCCCCCTGCAGCGCGGCGTGGCGCGAGCTGACGGATGCGGGCACAGGCGGGCACACGTGCCATTAGCTAGACCGCGCGCGCAATGTAAAACAGTATCTCTCGCTCGTCTCCGGTCCGCGTGACGCGCTGTGATGCGGCCCCTTCACGGGGTTCGCCGTGTGTTGTGCCCCGCAGAAACGCAGCCTGCACATGCTGCTGCCGTCTCCGAACCCCATCCCCTCGGCGGGGATATGCGACGGCATCAGCAGTTCTGCCGCACGGAGAACCATGGCTCCCGTGACAAATAGCACACGAGCTGCACCCCCCCCCTCCCGGCTGGACGGGTGGGCACTGTGTATCACTCGTGAGAACCGTGCTGTGGCAGGAGGGGCGATTATAATGAACAAATATCAAGAGAAAAAAAAACGTTTTCCCCGCTGGGCGGATATCGGTAGTGGTTGTATGATATAAGCACGTTTGACCGCCTTGACGCCCTATGTAGATATCACTACCGTTCCGTCAAGAATACGATGTCACTGCAGGCAGCAGTCTGTGCTGACACTGTGGTCGAAGCCGACAAGTGCGTGCGCCCACCAAACTCGCTAACGCCGTTCCCGCATCCGCCTAGCGCGCCGGCGGACGCATGCGATATCACTCGACGGAAGCGTTCCCCCCCCCTTCTCAACCTTCAGCGTGACCGCCATCTCCGACGCAGCGCGCCGTTCCCTCTGTTCTCGACCCCTCTCCCCCCGCCGTTCCCGCACAACCACGACCGCCAGCGATGGGCGGCCTCTGCTCGTGCATTCCATCCCGCCGGGACAGCGCCGCAGCCGCCGCCGCCGCCGCCGCCGCCGCCGCCGCAACGGCAACGACGCTCTACATCGCGCGGGTGTGGACGGAGCCGAATCCTGCACCGCCCACGCAGGGAAGCGCCATCACGGTGACTACCGACATCACGGTCGCCAGCAGCGCCGCCGGACCCGACGCGGTGCGCGCGCTCGCAACCGCGCGCGAAACCATCGTGCCGGACAACTGGGGCCGGGCCGCCGCTCGGCGGAGCCTGACGGACGCGGGAACGCGAGGGTGGTAAAGACTCCGTCTTCACTTCTGTTTTTCGATGGATGCTGCTGCTCGGTATTCTGCAGGTTCCCTCCCCTCCCCCCCCCCCCCCACTCGCTCTTCCCGGTGCCAGCTGAGCTTACTTCCCTCTTTCTCTCTCTCTCTCACGCCAGATTCACGATTCGACAAGATTATAGATGCCATACACAAAATAAAAATGCCCCCCCGCCCACCTCAATCCCAGTCCCTGCTGTCCGGCCTTGGTCCCGCTCTGTCGTTCTCGTGCTCCGTGTCGGTGCCCCTGTGACAGCACGTCGGGAAGAACGCCTGTGCGGAGCGTCAGCCGACGTTGAGCGACGTCTCCGAGTGCGGGCGCGTACCATCATCGCCGCCAGACGCCCGTCGGCCGTTCTCACGTACCCCCCTGTCCCGCGCGGTCAACGCTGTCCGCGTCGGAACCGTGCTCAGTCAGCCCCACCGTGCAGCTTGCCCGCCTTCTGCCCGGCCGCCGCGGCCACCGCGCACTTGCTGAGCACCACCCTGAGCATGTCCGCGCACGTCGCCTTGCCGAGCAGCACTCCCGCGCCGCGCGCGACGAAGCTGACCTGGATGTGCGTGGCGTGCCCGCCGGCGGGCAGTGGGACGCTGACCAGCAGCGTGCCGCCGCCGGCGATCCACTGCGGCGACCCCGAGTGGCCGATCATCACCCCGCACGCGAGCGCGATCTGCCCCTCCATCCCCGTAGTGTATCCCCACGACGCCGTGTGCTGGTAGTTGTCGGTGTGGCAGCTGAGCACACTCCACCACCGCCGCTCGAGACTGTAGGGTGTCAGACGGATGCGCGGCAGCAGCCGGAGAGGGCGCGCTTGTACCTGGGCGGCGGGAGCGCCGTGCCCGCGCCGGCGGAGGTGAGCAGGAGTGCGGCGACGGACTGCGAGGCGGTCAGCGGGCGGAGTGGAAGGCAGGACGGGGCCCCACCCACCTGGAGGAAGCGCATCGCTTGGAGACACTGCTGTTGCGGATTCCGCCCTCGCTCTCCAGGCTGTCGCCCTAGGCTTTATACCTGTTTCCGGAGCGCGGCCGCCGGGCAACACAAGACCTCTGTCCCCTCCTCCCCCTCCCATCCCGCTCGAGCCAGCAGTGCGGTCGGCGAATGGGCGTCGGCGGGAAGCTGCGCACGACATGCTGCGACGGAAGCCGCCGTTCGCGTTCCGTAGCACGCAGGCAGCACACGGCCGTGCATAGAGGTTCCACTCGGCTCGGGTTTCCGCCTCGATCCGTCCTCGTGATCTCGGCCAGCAGAGCGTCGCCGGCGAAGCGCCCGGGTGCGCGCGTGCATGCTACGCACGTACGTAACTGCACCCACAGGCTGGGGCGGGGGAGAGCGAGTCCAGCCGTCACGGACGAGCACTCGGCCGCGGACCCGGCTTCCGTTCGGGGCAAGATCGGAGGGCGCGGCTGCCCGCTGCCGGGGTGTGCGAGCGAGCGGCGTCCGTCCGCTGCGGCTCCACAGCCCACCTGCGGTGCGTCGTCAACGGCCGGGCCCAGGGGGGGGGAAGAAAAGGCAGATTGCGTACTTGTGCACCGCCGCGCCCTCCGACCGAGCACGGGCCCAAGTCTGCGCCTGATTGTAGTCCGCCCCAGCACGCGTGCCCACCGTGCAGCTGCTGTGGATGGCGAGGGCACCCAGACGGGGTCTGGAACGGAAAGGGCCGGATCCGACGCCGATGCACAACTCCGGCGCTCGTGGGTCGTACCAGCGTCGCACGGGAGAACGTGTCGCCAGGCTGGCCGGCTTCGGAGACGCTCGCACAGCGAGCGCGGGGGCCTGGCTGCGACAGAAACACGCACGAGGACAACACCGTGCGGAAGTCGAGTGCTTCGATTCGTCGAGATGCACACATCTCCACGTATCGACGTGCGACTGCGAGCGTTGGAGCGAATCTGCGTTCTGCATCCGCCATCCGTGACACTCGGGGTGTTTTTTTTGTTTGTTTGACCACTGTTTGCGTCCGACCCCCCCAGATTGAGCGGGCGATCGCCGCCGAATACACACGTACGTCCGCGACAGCATCGATCGACTCCTCGCGACTTCCGCACGGCTGCATAGCGCGCTCCGCCCATATATACAAATCATCTTCCCCTCCCTTCTCCCGCAAAAAACAAAAACAAAAAAACAAAAACAAAAACAAACGCCCATAAATGTTTCCGCCAGGCACGCCGGCACGATCAGTCGTAGTACCCTTCGGGGAAAACTTTCCTCGTCTCCAGGTCCTCGCCGATATCCAGGTGATGCACGGTGCCGCCCGTGGAGCTTCGGACTCCGTACGTCATCTGCATCGGGAACGAATCGGCAATCTCCTCGCCGCTTGCGGCGCACCCCGAGGGCCCCAGACGCTCGACGATCGCTGGCCAGCGTTAGCGCGGGGGGAGAGCGAGATGGGAGGTTAGGCGCAAGCCGGGGAGACTTACGGCGCAGCAGCCGTGCGGTCGAAAGGGGCGAGTCTTGCTTGCAAAAGACCGAGTTCGCGCGGAAGCAGACGAGGAGGGCGAGGACGGCGTGGCCGCCGAGGATGATGCTGAGGCAGAGGTACACGTAGTGCCAGACGACAAGCAGCCGCACGCCGGCGTTGAGCCGCATCCCGTCCACTTCGCTGCGCGGGTTGTGGCGGTCCATGTTTGCGAGACTGCCGATGGTGAACAGGCCCACCACCGAGGCCACCAGGTCGGGATTGCCGCCCATGTGCTGGCCCCACTCGGTTCTGGGGAGACGGTCAGTACGAGTGCGGCGGGGGCGCGGATCCGGGCCGCATATGCTATGCTTACGCGTTGTTATACAGGAAACTCTGATACGACGATATCTTGGTGTAATTGGTGGGCTCGTACGAGAAGCCGCTCAGCCCGATGGACGCCGCCGCACGCTTGGCCGTAGCATCGGGGAGTTCGTGCTCGGGGAGCCTCGTGTTTTCGACTTTGGAGACCGAGACGGTGCAGTTGTAGAAATCGCCGTCCCCAAGCGGGTCATCGTTTTCGTCGGTCAGGGCCATCTGGAAGACCAAGATCTCGGCGCACCGCGCGCCGCAGTCGGTATCCGTCCAAACATAGGTGCTGCGGACATCAGGTTACTGGGGACGGCGGATCGCTGCGCGGGGCGACTTACGTTCCCTCTTGGCCCACCTGCAGGTGTCAGTCGCGGGACGTAGACGTAGACTGATGTTTGGGTCGGGGCAGCTTACATTCCACAGCCATGTCATGTTTTCTCTGGTTTTGTTGAGGTGTTCGATGATGAGCGACTCCGTGACTCCGTCCTGTCCTTGGACGATGGCAGCCCTGGCGCACTCAGAGTTTACCGTGACCGTGCGATCGGTTCTGTAGTTGTGGGAGGCGTACTGGCCCGCATACCTCGTCCAATCACTGTACTGGGTTCGGCAGAGAAGCCGTGTCAGTCCGCCGAAGCGCCACGCGATGGTGGACAACTCGATGAACGCTCACCTGGAACTTCCAGCCGGTGTAGCCGTTATCCTCGAGAGCGTCTCTGTCGGTCGGCGTGATTGATGCATCCTCAACCATCCCGATAGTGTTGATGGTCCCACCGGCGTGTTTCGCGGTCTCGTTGCCGGTGATGTACGCGAAGATCACTACGCAGGAGGATCAGCACCCCGTGACCGAGTCTTGTGAGGGACGGAATGTGCCGCCATACTGTCGCCGTACAGATGCGCTACGTAGTCCTCCTGCCACGACGCTGGCGTCGCTGTCGCGGCGTCGGGGTAGTAGTGGTCGAGCCTCGTCACATTGACCTTCCCCGGCAGGGTGAATTCCGCATCTTCGCTTTCGTGATTGAACGTCAGACCGAGGATTGCGACCGTTACTTGCGCGCCCTGCGGACAAGATGAGCATGACCGACATCGACGAACCCCCGGGGCTCAGCTTACTAGGCCCAAACAGATCCAATTCGTCAGGACGAATATCCGCCAAGGCTTCCTCTTCCACAACCCGAGCAATTTGACTGCCTTCTGATAGCTCGAAATGTCGAGGAGCAGATCCATCTGTGGACGCACATCAGCCGTCGGCTCGCCGCGGCGAGATGCCACGGACACGGCGGCGGCTCACCTCTCGTGCGGTCCATTTCCCCCGCGCCAAAATGCTCCATTTCATCATATCGGCCATCGATTTCAGTGCGTTCTGCCCAGCACATCAGCATCTCCGAGATCGGACCATCATCACTGCCGTCCCGCCACACCACATCACATACCACCATGTTCATGCTGATAAACAGCGACAAGCCCAGAAACAGGCCGTTGAATATCCGCTTCTCGAACTGCGTCAAGATGTCCTCCCTCTCGTAGAACTTGAACAGGACGACCATCAGCGCGCAAAGGAGGAAATTGAGCAGCCATCGCGCGATCAGCCGCTGGGCAAGCTTCCGCAGCTGCTTCAGCGGGCGGTAGTTGTGTCCGAGCTTCTTCTGTCCGGGCCGGGCGATGGTCGAGTAGCGTGTCTGCAGAGTCGGCCGGGGAGACGAGCCGGCGGTTTCCAATGCCGCCGTGTCGACCGAGTGCGGCATCTTCTCGAGCGTGCCGACGCCGTGGCCGCGCGAGATGGCCTCGTAGGCGGCGCTGCGCGACGAGCGGTCGTGGACACCGTCGTCGTCCTCGTCCTCGGAGGGGTAGAGCGGCGGGATGTGCCGCTGCGTCTCCACCGGATCTGCGCCCTGCACGGGCTGGTACTCGATGTCCGACATCGCTCCTATTGGGGCGGCTGGATATCGCCGAAACGGCTGGCTGTCCGCGGATCGGGGGGCTCGAGCCGTCAATTGTTGTGTTTGTTGTCGGACCAACTGCGCTGCGAAATGGGAGGGAGGGGGAATCCGCGAAGCAGCCGCGTCCTGCGGTCTCTCTCTCTCTCTCTCACGAGGGGGAGCGAAGAGGAGAAGAAGTAGTCGGGGTTTTGGGGGGGGGGGGGGATGACATAAGCCACCGGAGCAAACCCAACGAGCCGTATGTACCGTACTGTACCGTACTGCACATCTCGGACCGTCCCACACTCCGCCGCCACGCACATACGGCCGTCTGGACCAATCCCCGCACGCGAGCGACCGCCGGCCAGCTGCGGCGTGCACACCGAGCCAGTCCCGGACCCACGAAAACGCAGAAGGAAGCCACAGCACGCAGCCATCGACAGCTTACATCGACAGAAACCATGTTTTCCCGGCAAAGCTGACGGTCAATTTCTCGTCTTTCAGCGGCCACCTGCCGGCAAGTCTAGCACTAACTAGTCCGCATCGTGGCGGCGACTATTTTTAACGTCCGTCATGCAGGCGGGGTTTGTTTCGTGCTGACCGTCCAAGACTTCTCAGGCATCAGCTCCGGCGCCAAGACTCCCGTCGACGAATCAGCGTGAGCCCGCCACCAAGCGTCGGTTTCTACCCCCCGCACCCGCGCCGGGAAACTCGTAGAATAGTCCAGATAGAGTAGATACATACGACCGGACTTGGGTTGCCAATCGATTTTTTTGCTCTGCTCGCTCTATCCCCGCACCACACCACCGCCGCGCCGCAGTTACTGCATACACATGTGCGGATTTCAAGATCCTTGAAAATCACCCAGCATCCATGCCCTGGAGAATTCCCGGGTGGACGGGCCCCTCGCACACAGAATGTAAGGCTTGCCGTCGCGACCCCCTTTCGGGCTAGTTCAGGAATCTGCTGACAGGCCAACAGCTCGCATGTATGTACGTAGGGCCTATCCAACATCATCCCACCGAACCGATCCGCTCCGCCCGCGCTTCATTCTCGGGCTTTCCGGGGCTTACTCCCACCAACCCGCAACACCCACTTCCCCACCGCGTCGAGGCGCACGAGCGCCATTCCCCAGATGCTGCGTGACCATCCATGATCATCCATGATCACTCACCCCGGATGCTGCGAAGACAGACTACACAAGTTGGCGGGAACAACGAGGGTGTAGAAGGCGAAGCAGCTCGAAGACACATTATTGCCTTTATTATCCGCACACACCAGTGCGCCCATTACATGTTTTGAGTACGTACTCTAGGGGGGGAACAAAGCCCGTCCGCAATTCCTCCCGGGAAGAAAACACTCAATGCACCCAAAAGAAAAGAAAGGGAAACAAAACCATCGCTATGCAAGAGGAACAAAAGAGGAACAAACGGCAAGGGAAACGTGATCCACGCTCTCGACAAGGCACTCAAGCACCCTCGGCGGCGGCGGCCTTGCTGCCAGCCATAGCCTTCTTCTTCTCGGCCTTCCAGATGAACGCGACCATGACGGCGCTGAAGATGAACAGGATGGTGAGCGCGATGCCGAAACCCCAGACGGCCTTCATCATGACGCAATCGCCCTCGCTGCCCGTGCGGAGCCAGCTCTCGTACGCGGGTTCCTGCTGCGCCTGTTGCTGTGGGAGAGCGTACTGCCGCTTGGAGACGGTGTAGGTATTCCCATCGCTGCCGAGGACCTTGGCGGTGCCGCCGGGGGCGAGCGTGGCGACGACGGTGGCGGCGGCGTTGGCGAGCGTCGTCGTCGTCGTGTACACGGTCGCCGTGGCGGGCGCGAAGTACGGCGTCACGGCGGCGGGCGTCAGCGCCGCAGTCGCCGTCGCGGGGCCAAGGTTGTCGCCGAGGCTCTCGAGCGGCGAGGTCGCCGCCGCTCCGACCGCCGCGCAGCTCAGGTACGACAGCGGCTTGCCGATCACGATCGCGCTAATCATGGTCGCGAGGAAGAACAGGCCGTCGATCGCCGCCGTCGCCAGCAGCGGCAGCTGCCGGTCCCAGTACAGCAGCAGCGTTGTCGCGCAGTACAGGACCGCGAAACACACCACCGACAGCACGCCGATCAGCGGAGACGGCGGCGTCTGCTGGTTGTCGATCATCGTGCTGACGAACTTGGCGGCGAACGAGAGCGAGATCACGAGGCTGACCACTTGCAGCGCCCGCGTGCCCAGGAAGGCGAGCCCGACGGCGCCGTGGGATGGTCGAGGCATTTTTCTGGCTGAGGGTAGCTTCGGCGCGAGGGAGGGAATGATCGATCGAGGCTGGCTGATCGGAAAAATGAACGTGTCAAACGAACGGAGGTGGAAGCAATGAACAAGAAGAAGAAGAAGAAGAAGAAAGGAAACAAACGGAGAAAGAAACTCGTCAGACTAGTTTGTGCGTGTAAGTGTGGATGGAGGAGAGAAAAAGCTCGACGCTCGACGGAGGAGGAAGCGTTATATACGTGCGTCCGTCCCAGACGCTGAGATCGACATCTGCTTCCGCCTCAGGTATTTTTAACGGACGAAGGCATCGTCCCAACGCTCGCAGCGTACCGTTGAGTTCACAGCATCCTCAACTGCCTTCCCCCTCTATTTTTAACGATCCGAGTTTCAGCGATCTCCGAGTCCCTCGGGAGCTCGGTTTCAGACCGATGCATCGCACGTCCGAAGTCTCGCAGCATCAGCGGTGGCCGGTGGTATATAGGTTTACGTGCACGTTGAGCAAGCGCCAACTAACCCCGGTTGCGTTCCGGACGAGGTCGACGTCGACCAATCACAGCGCGTGCCGGGCATCCCATGCTCGTGGGCGGCTCCCGAGCCCCGTGCCAGCGTTTGAGATCCGCGGAGGGGGGGGGGCTCGATCGGGCATCCGCAGCGCTGGTACATAGGGCACACGCACGCGTTCGACGCCGAACCGGCTGGGTCGGAGGTCCGAACTGGCAATTCGCGCTGCGAGCCATTGAGTTCTTGCTCCTGTAGCGGCGGTCGCTGGTGGTGGGGAACTCGGAAGACTACTAATTATGGTAGATATGTATATATCGCGAGACGCCGCGCGACGTCGGTAGATCGTGCCGGGTAGACCGGGAGACTGAATTTCAGCTGCGAACAGTTACGCCGGCGAAACAAACGCATGAAGTCGGCATAGCACACAAGACGGACATGCAGATACTCTGGTCGAAACGCCTCTCTCGTCCCGCCCACCAGCTCGAAGCAGGCTTCGCATCGCAGCCTGGACGGGTCGTACGTAGGCCGTGGCGTCTAGAGGTCTGTCACTGTGCGTGCACCGTCCTCACCGACCCATCTCGTCGACACCAGATGCGGGCGGGCAGGAGTTGTTTGGAATTCGGTGCCAACTGGCGGCTGGTGAATTGTAGTCGGAGATGAGAGTGTGGAGTGTGAACGGAGAGGGCTATCTGCCGTAGTTATATTACTGTAGGTGCCTGGTGCCCAACTCGCTCCCGGACCGGCAACGAAGGAAGCCTGGGAAGTACGATCGAGTCCTGCAAAGAACAAGCAGAACTGGAAACTGCTGCTTTTTCCGTCTCGATTCTTAATTCCCGGTCCAACCCGTCCCCTCCTCCAGTACCCATCTCTCCGCAAGCATCTCCTCCGCTCTAACCGTAATCCAACCCCCCACCACATCGCATCGACCCCCCATATCCGTCGCCATCGACTTCGCCAATCACACCGCAATCACAGCAAGAGACACACATATACAAGCACATACAGGGGCAGCAGCAGCAGCAGCCAAATCTCAGACACACACAAGCATATCGGAACAGTTTCAAACTGTCAAAGCGAGCAAGCATTTCAATCGAGCAAAAAAAAAAAAAAAAAAAAGCAATTCCTCAAGCCACTACATTACCAAAAAAAAGACGTGCTATACACATTCGCTGCCAATGACATCGCTTTAAAGCCTGTGTCCGTTCCTGTCCCTCTCCCTCTCGGCCCGATCGTCGGCGCCAAAGACGAGCACGGCGTCCCAGGCACTTTCCTTGCCACCCGCGAGGTCGACTTTCCCCTCGAGGAGTCCGCGCTCCGTGACCCAGCGCCTGGCGGCCTCGACAGCAGCGCCGTCGCCGTCGCGACGCGCGTCGATGAGCAGCATAGCCCCCACGATGACCCACGACAGTCTCCAGAGGATCCTCCTGCCGGCAGCGATGAGCTCCTCTCGGCTGCCGGCTTCGATCAGCTCCTCAAGCTGCTCCCACTCGGTCCAGATGGCCAGCTTGCAGCGCTCGAGGACGTCGCCGGCGTCGCCTTGGAAGCCGCCCGACTGCTCGCCCAGATTCTCGCGGAGGAAGTCGCCCATCAGCGAGTACGTGCGTTCTTCGCGGCCATCGGGAGACGGACGCTTGAGCGACGCGACGAGGTCGGCGACGAGAACTTCGGTGGTGCCCTCCCAGGACGAAAGCACTTGGGCGTCACGGAGGAGGCGCGCCAGGTTCAGGGGCTCTTCGTTCTCGAGGAGTCCGATCCCGCCGACCGCCTCGACCGTCTCCGAGATCACGGCGATCGAGAGCTTGGTGGTCACCACTTTGGCGAGCGGCGTCACTAGCCGCAGGAGCTTGTGCGCGGAATGGGGAGGGACGACGACCGATGAGACGGGCGTGTCGACAGCACTCTCGGAGAGCGAGAGGAGGTACACGTTGAGGAAGGCGAGGTGAGTGGCCGCACGCGTCAACAACTCCATCTGGGCGAGCGTGCGAACGTGCAGAGGCGTCGTGCGCAGGAGGCGCCCACCAGGTGCCTGGAGGACCTTCGAGTATGCCTACGATCCGATCTTAGCACGGAGAGAAGGGGAGGGGGGATGGAGGTGGAGAAACGGCTGCAACGCACCTTGGCAACCGAGAGCGCCCGCCGCATGAAGCTCACAGCGCAGATAGAGTTGTGCACACGGGTGACTCCGAGGATGGTGGAGATTTCGCGAATACCATCCCCTTCGTGTCCAATCAACCATGCGCGCATGCCCTTGAGCTCGATCTCGGCCGAGGGCAATGCTCGAGTGCCCATCTTGGGCTTGAGGCGAGTGATCCTGACACCGTTGCTATCGCCGTTGGGCATCCGCATCGGCGCGTAGAAAGCGGAGAGCCTCTTGTTGCCCTCGGTGCGGGCAAGGAAGATCGCCATGTCCGAGTCGGTGGCCGAAGAGAAGAACTTGTGTCCATTGACGACCCACGGACCCATCTCCTGCTCGGGCCTCTCGGCCATCGGCCCCGAGAAGGGCCTGTAGACCGCGGTGGTCTCGGTGCGCGCGCCGTCCAGCCCGCCGGGACGTTCCGTCATCCATTGGCCGTTGGTCCAGCGGATGTTGGGGAACCGCGACGTGAGACGGTTGTAAGCGCGCTTGAAGACGCGTCGGGAAGTCTCCGCCTCGCGCTCGTCCTCGGTCAGGGTTACGGCGGTGAAGTCGAGCGCCTGGGTTTGCGGGACGGACCGCGGGGGCGCCAGATGACGTGAGAGCAAGCGCGCGGCGCCGTCGGTCATGGCGAAGGGACAGGTCACGAGGGCCGACGAGGGGCAGAAGATGTAGTAGCTATGTACTTTAGCGTCAGCAGTGGTGGAGTCGTCGGGTCCTACGTGTTCGCGTACCGTGCAAACTGGCCAATGCGAGCCAACTCTCCTCCGTATCCTTCGGCGACACACCCCTCCTTGGCGCCGATCTCCAATAGCCTCCTCCAGCCCTCAGAGGTGCGCAATTCGGTGTGGCCGGTGTGCGGGCCGAATTGGTCAGACGGCGACGACACCAATTTCGGGGGATTCCGCTCCGCGTCTTCGAGGTAGCGGAGAATCGGAGGGCTGATCACCGTGTCGCCCAAGACGGCGAGATCGTGGTAGAGGGGGCCATTGATCTCAGGAGCGATGTAGACTGGAAAGGGGGGGGGTCAGCCATCCATCGGACTCGAGGGCGAAAACACACGCGTGCGCAACATACGAGCAAGCACCCGTCTGAGGGCGATATCGGTCAGGAATTGGTTCCCAAGCTTGGGCGTCTCCTGGAAGACCTTGTCCACGGACGAACGGCGCTGGAGCAGCAGACGACGGTGCGGTTCCTGGCGCAAGCTGTGGCTGCTACGACGACGCATCGGCGCGTGATGAGAGAGAGGGCCTCGTGGAGGCTCCTGCAGCGACGACGAGGGGCAGTAACTGTCGCCGCTGCTGGACGGCGGGGAGTAGGAGCTGCGGTGGGACGCCATGATTGGGCTTCGGGGGGGGGGAGGGGGCGATGATCACGGCAACACTCGAGATTGGCGAGGGAAGTGAGATTCCGGGCGGAGGGGATTCGTGGGAGGAGCAGATAAATAAAAGAACGATGTGGGCCGAGCGGTTCCCAGTCCAGCAGACGACCACGTCAGGTATGTAGTTAGAGCACGAACCGGAACGGTAGCTTCTTTCTTTCCGCTGGACCCGTCGCTAGGAGAGGAGTAGCACCGCACCGGCAGAGTCCTAACCTGGCCGTTTGTCGCTAACAAAAGCGGTCAGGGAGCAGAGAGCGAAGGCGACCGGACTGTCCGACCGCAAGCGGGAGCGGCAGACGAGGCAGGAGGAGGTGTGAGAGGTGCGCGAGGGAACGGCGGGGGGGGGGGGTGGGAGGAACAACAGTATTATGTACCGGATACTTGCTCTACTCCGCACGAACCTGCGAGCGAGAGGGAGGAGGAGAGGGCAGGGAGCGATCGGCTTGCTGGATTGAACACGGTTGGCCGCTGTTCCGGCCGGTGGCTCGTGAGCGAGTGTGATTCGGTGGTCGCAGGGCGAAGAACAGAGGAGGTTGGGGAGTGGGTTGCTGGGGTGGAGATTCAGGGCGGCTGTCGATTCGCACGGCCCGCCGAAGCCACAAAACAGTCTAGGCCGTAACGGAGCAAGTTCGATTGGTTCGCGAAGATGGTTGGAGGATGTGATTGGGGCCACGACCATCAGCCCCGTCGTCGTCCTCGTGGGGCTGCGAGTTCGCTCCGGCGTATGTACAGCAGAGTAGTTACATGCCTGGCTGAGCGGTAACTAACTGTGTGCGAGGGAGGTACCAACGCCCGGCGTCCGTCCATCGCCGCCGCCCATCCGCCGCGATAGTTGTGCCTTGGTATAAACAGGCTGCCGAGTCTCCGGACCGGGGGCTGCGTAGACTGGACAAGTCGGTCAGCGAAGCACATGTAGATATCTCGCGAAGGAATTGCAAGCGGGGGCCACGCGGAAAAGAAATCTCGCACTTGGGACGAAACCTGTAACTACCTAAGAGCTGCACAGTGACGACGAATGGGATGGAGGGAAAAGGAGTGGGGATAGTGGAGGAGGTGGTGGTGGAGAAGGCCTCGCATTGCTATTTGTGCGATGGCACGGCGACGCGCCTGCATTACGCAGAGTATGTGGAGGAGGTGGATGCATCGGTTCGCTCGCAGACTGGTTGGCGCGTGACAACCGCCAACCAGAAACACGCAACCAACTGCACGACGAGAGCTGGCTACATATGTACATACATACATACATACAGAGACATGGCCTGCGAAATCGTTGGGGAGCTGCTCTATCGGATTGGGAACTCATGGCGCTCTCCCTCTCGGATGCGCTCGGCGTGGCTCGGGTGGTCACTTTCGGGCGGCATGCTGGCGGACGGTGAATTCAAAGATGGGGGGGCAAACTGACGCCATGCGGATCTCCAGCGGACTTGCGGATACCGTACCCCCCCATAGTACTGCTCAGATATGTGTCGGCGCCAGAAAGCAACTCGGTTGTCTTTTTGCTGCTGCACTCATACTCACTGGGTGATCTTCAAGGCTCCTCTCGGCCGCCATCGCATACCCTATGTGTGTGCGTGGGTATTCCCAGAGCTGTCACCATCGTGTTCAATCCACCAGCTTCGAACGCGGAATTCCCACCACAGGGAGCCCCGTGGGTACATAGCTTAGCGCTCGGAAACCCAGCGGATGGCTCCTTCCGCCCGCTCCGACTTCTGCACTACGCTACCCGTATATCCCCCACATCACCGACACCCTTCTCCTCGCGCCCCAACCGGTCCACAGCGTCTCACTCGCCCTCGTTCGCTACGAGCACGTGGCGATGGGTCCTCCGGGGACGGTACAGTCGGACCAAACCCGAAGCAGAACCTTGGGACGCAGACGCTAGTGCCGCTGGCCTTACACATTGCGAATACACAGCCGCTGTTCGAACGAATGTAGAAGATGCCGGCCGCGGAAGGATGCTGGTGATTACGTCTTGCGGCACGAGTGAAGTGAGTAGCCGGAAGTATCCACCACATTCCGGCACAGTCCGATGTCGGGCATGTCCGAGCGAGACGCCAGAAGCTGTGCCACGCCAGGGAGGCAGTTGCACCCGGCAAGTGCTGCTGATTTTGGACGGGAGAGATCGACGAGATGGCCGAGATGGCTGATGTGGCTGGTGTGGCTGAAGCAGCATATATAGGAGCCGACTGCACGCAGTTAGTTACATAGCGACGGGCAACATCACCCTCACCAGCAGACCTCCAATGACGCCTCCGCACCCGCACCCGTACCACCCGCCGACGCTCGAGCTGCCGCAGTACGCGCCGCCGACGCGCAGTCGAGCAACGCTACTGATCATGTTCTGCGGCACGAGCGGCGCGCTGCTGGCGGCGGCGTGGCAGTCGATGTCGCGCATGAACGCGAGTCTGACGGCGCGCGCGAAGGCGGCGGCGGCGTGGTTCCTGTTCTGCGGACTGCTGCACGTGCACTTCGAGGGCTATTTCGTCAAGCACCGGCGCGCTCTCGCGGGCCGCACCGACGTCGTCGCCGAGCTGTGGAAGGAGTACGCGCTCAGCGACTCGCGCTACCTGGCGCAGGACGACTTCGTCGTCGCAATCGAGGCGCTCACCGTCGTGCGTTCTCCCCTCCCCGCCGGCGAGAGCGAGACGCTGATGGGGGATAGTTGTTCCTCGGCCCGCTGTGTCTGCTCACGTTCCTCGCCATCGTCAGAGACAGCCCCTGGATGCATCCCGCCCGCCTGCTCGCCTGCTGCTGCCACGTCTACGGCGTGCTCCTGTACTTCGTCACCGCATCTCTGCAGCACAACATCCACTGCCGCCCCGAGCCGCTGTATTTCTGGGGCTACTATGTCGGCTGCAACCTGCCGTGGCTGCTCGTGCCCGCCGTCCTCGGGTGGCGGTCGGCCAGAGCCATGGCCGGGGCCGCGGAGGCGCGGAAGTTCAAGTAAGTTGTGCGATGGGGACTGTGTAGCGGGTGGGACAGAGCTGACGGCGGCGGTAGGTTGCGGTGATTCCTCCGGCGATCGGCCGTTCCTCTGTTCGTTTCGAGCCGTCGCGGTTGTCACGGTAGATGTGCATTTGGAGTGGACACGATGAATTCGATTAAGAGTACGCTCTGACTGCCACCCGTCATCCGATAAAAAAACAGAGTGAATATCCAAAGCGAAAGCAAGACAGAAAATCACAAAAAAAAACAAAAAAAAACAAAAAAAAACAGGCGAATAACAACTCGTCCACATTCAGTTTCCTACGACCAACAACGTCCGAAAAATCTCGGCACCTAGGAAAGAAACCCCCCCCTCCCCTTTTTTTTGATGCGTTTTTGTAATTTGAAAGGAAAAAAAAAACCAATCGTTTCTCTTTTCCCCCCCCCCAATCCGACGGAGCTGCCCCTGTTATGCGGCTGCTGCAACGACAGACATGAAAGCGAGAAGGAAAGAAGAGAAAAGATTGCGCCCATTTCCACGCTATTTCTGTACTTCGCCATCGCCGGATTTCGTTTTTTGTTCGGATTTTTTTCTTTCTTCCATTCGTTCGTGATCGTCCCTGGGATGCAGACCTGATTGTGTGCGGATCGGAGGAGGAAGCGGTGGGAGGGCGGCGGGAGGAGGAGGAGGAGGAGGAGGAGAAGAGGTCGCAGGGTTGCCGGATCAACGAGTCGTATAGATGGGTATTTATTTTTTTAAGGGCCGAAAATTGCCGGGGGCGTTTCCATTAAGCGGGCGGGTTCCGATCGACGGAGCCGATCACCGTAGTGCGAACTTGCACAGGTCATGGGAGTTTGGTTGTATGACCGCAGGATTTGGTTGTACACACCACTGCTGCTCTTCGCAGCAGCGGGTACAGGACAATGGACGCCGTTCCCATTGCCGCCGCTCGGCGGATCAACCTCCAACATTGCGGGGAAGAGATAAAGTGGAGGTGTGAGTGCGAGTGTGGGTGTGATTTAGGGTTGATGGGAGTGGTGGTAGTGGTGTTATCCCAGTTGAGGACAAGAAGCTGTTGACTATCGATGTGATGGAGAGAGGAAGAAGGAGGGGCGGACGCCGGCGGCTTATATGTTTACGAGAATCGTCAGGATGCTCAACGCCCGGCGCGCCCGAGAGGCTGTGCACGCACGCGGACTGCGCCCGGGAGCGACACCGGCGCTAACTACCTAGGGGATGTCACATCAACTCCGCAAAGGCTACATAGTGCGCAACCAACCACCTTCTCCGGGGCAGAGTTCAGCCGCACGGAGCGAGGGCACTCAGCAGCCGGACAGCGCTCGAAGCGAGTGTGGCTGTGGCGGAGCGAAGCGACACATTATCAATCGCTCTCACCGGACGCCAGGCAGAAGCCTCCCGGCCAAGTTCCGCCGAGGAGGCTGGTCCGTTTGACACCAACAGCGAACTGCAGGTCTGCTGCCTGGTGAAGCCCGCACAGCAGTCACGCCGCTCGATCGCTGTCGCCTCAGACAGCCGTGCGGAATCTTCGTTGCGGGCACAAGTGCTCGCACTGTGGGTGGTTGGCAAGCGTCATCGCACAAGGCAGAGTCGACCTTCCCAGTCAGATACATACCTAGTGGGTCCTCAGGGTGAGTTTGGAGGGTTGGCCATTAGTGCGAAGTTGGGGGAACACGGGAACCAATCAAAAGCCCGTAGCTAGCATTAAACTGTTTACGAGGCCGGAGATGGGGCTACATATGTATCTACATACTCTACTCAGATCGTGCGGGGGAACAAACCCACTGGGGCAGAGTGCTCAAGGGAAGGTCGTGGCATCCGGCCGGCATCCACCACTTGTTTTGCAATTGGAGCGAACTGCTGATAAGTCTTGTGTATGGATCTGCTTGTCCTCGCCGTCACTTGAAGCCGAGAATCTTCAACGCAGTCGCGGCTTGAGGCTCGGCAACCTTCTTGAATGGACTGAAATCTAAATTTACGTCAAGCGAGGCTATGTATGTATCTACATGGCTCCAAGACCTTCTGGTCGAAAACCAGTCGATGGCTAATTTGATACGTCAGCCAATCACCATTTATTTCCACCACGCAGAAACGATGCTGGATGGTTCTCAACCAACCCAACCTTGGGTTCCCTTAGTGTGTCGGGCAGCATTCGCAACACGCTAGCGCGGTCAGCTGTGAGCCCAACTGCGTACATACATATGCAGGAGGACATCTGCTCGCATCAACTATTTGGTGCGCTGATATCACTGGTGGAGTGTGGCGGGCGCGAGGGGTGGCCGTGCGCGCGGAGTTCCGTTGTCGCCGGCTCCGTGCTCAGTATTCCGTCCATATCCGCACATAGTTGGTTATCTGGCCAGCGAACGTGTTCGGCTTCGAGGCGCTGTGGTCTGCCGTGGGACCTGCTGCCTCGCGCACGGTGTCGGCCCGCTGTCAACGGAGTGCTCGGCGTGCCGATTACCGCTCTCGGCGTCCGCATTGTGTGCATACATAGACGGATAGCAGTCGAGATCGCCAGCCACCAAGCCGCGATGTCAGCTTTCCGGCAGGGCATGTGCTATATGTGTCCTGCCTTGCATTGGCTGTTGTTGCCTGGAGCGGAGCGTCCTGGCCCCGTCCATCTCGAACGCCAAGGCAGCAGTTCCGTCTGCAGAAACCGAGCCGGACCGTACATTGGTATTCTGCGCCTGTGAGTCGCGAGTCAACACCCGGCTTCGACCGTCGACGGCGTTTACATTGCAGTGGGGCCAGGTTCCTCCCTCCGAGGCGGTGCGCCCGACGGCGGCCTGGGCGTTGGTGGCGATCGTGGCCTTCTCCGGAGCTGTCTGTCGCCTTGCGGCGGTTTCCAGTGCCCTGGCGAGAGCGGCGCACTCCGCGTCGTAGGCTCCCTGGTGTATGTACATAGCTCATGTGGGTTGATGCGACCGAGTAGATATCCGGTAGCAGCCGTGACCCGTCCGTGGATACATATGGTGAGCCCAGGCGGAGAGCGTTCAGCATCAGCCTTGGCCTCAGCCTCTTCCTCCTGCTGTAGGATATCGGCGTCGAGGGGTCGCTGGCTCCTCCGGCAAGGCTGTGCTCTCCGTCCTGGCTGAGCATGTACCCACCCAAGTGCGCACTCCAGCCGTTTTTTTGCCGATACCAGATGCGGCGCCCACGACTTCCTGGCCTGGCCGCTGCCTGTTCTGAGCCCAGACTCCCATCGCCAGCACTCCCAGGTCGGTTGTCCGGAAGCAGCCCGTGATCGCCCGAGCTTCCTGGTTGACTAAGCTGTGTCCGGTGGTTGTCGTCACCGTTCCACCAGAGCTCCGCACCGAGCATAATTTATTTATTTATTATCGCATGTGGCCCTTCTAGATCATGGCGATGTACTCGCACCAGTTGTCAACCCCAACGTCGATCAGTCAGCGGGTCCCGGTGAAGATATCTAGATACTACACTGCCACCTCCTTAGCCTCATCCCTGTCCTGCGGTGATCTCTCCCGTTTCCTGATCGCCTTCTCGGACGCCCCCGCTCTGAGTGTCTTCTCCAGCGGGGTCCGGAGCTCGCCTCCCCACATCAGCCGTGGCGAGAAAGTCCAGGATCGCCTGGCTACGTAGATGCACCGCTCGTCGGCAAAGTGGTTGCAGATCCCGAACCGACCCTTGCCGCTGCTAGTCACCCCCCTTACTGCCGCCCTCTTGTGGCGCTTCCACTGCGGATAATTCTTGAAAAGATGTTCCCCGCGTCTGTATCTTGTACTGGCATCACCGGCATATGGTTGCGGGTCTGTACTTCGTCCACTTGAGGTATTGGCCGGTAGGACATTGGCCCGTCTTCAGCCGGTAGAACCTCGCTGCCAGCCGCTTGTTGGTCCTTGAACCGGGTCCGCCTTCCGGCACGCCGTTCCTCGCCGGCGGTGCTATGTAGTCTTTCGTCCCGGTCTGCATATTGCTTCCACCCACCCCGTGGTAGTCGGGTGCGACTGACCAAAAAAGAGAGAGAGAGAGTCTCATTGATAGCATGAGACCACGTCGGATCGTGGTGATATTATGTACAGTCCGTTCCTGTTCACCTTCCGTCCCGGCCTCAAGCAGTCTGCAGGCGGTACGCGGTAACTCCCTGTCCCCGCCTTACCTATCCCCGCTTCGACAGACATAAGAAAAGATAAAGTGGAGACATAGGGAACTGAAAGGACGGACAAAAGGAAAGAAAAGGAAAGAAAACCTCCCCGTTCCCTTCTCACCTTCCCCCCTTCTAGCCTCTTTCTGAACCTCAGCCTACAGGGACTTCTGTTGCGGCTTCCAGCGCGGGCAGTTCTTGAGCAAGTGCTCCCGTGTCTGCACCTTGTCCTGGCACCACCCACGCTTTGCAGTGGTCCGGTTCTTCGTCCACCGGAGGTATTGTCCAGCGATGCAGTGGCCCCGCCTTCAACTGCTGATACCGCTCGCCCGGCCAGCCGCTTCGAGCATCCGGTCACCACTCTGTTCGGGCGCTGCGTCTTCGGTATTCTCTGCGTCGATCCGGCCTTCCACCCAGCTCCGGGCTTCGGCCCACTTCTCCTCTGTAATCTCTCGTCTGACAATCGCTAGAGATCTGGTTAGGCGCATCGGCCGCACCAATGGATCTTTATGCAGATGTCCGGTCTTGCTCGCCTGCGCATCCGTAAAGATCGTAGCCCTCTCCGGGGTGGTCTGTGGCCTCGCCGCTGTCCCTAAGGCCCCTGGCCAGCGCCACGCACACCGCATCGAAGGCCCCCTGGTTGTATCCCATGTGGGTTTTGATGCCCACCTACTGCTCTCCGTCCGCGTATCCCGCCGCCCCGCTGTTGGTCCTCGTGCGACCGACTGAACTGTGCGAGTAGTTCTCACTGTCAAGATGAGAAGATGAGACGATGCCATCAACACATAGGGGCGGTGTCCATGCGGAGAACCTATGCATAAGAGGGTGGCGTCCATGCGGAGACGCGCAGTTCATGCGGATGCGGTCTCGAACCTGCGAGGGCACCCGACGCGGAGGTGGCAGTGAAAGTGGACACGGAGGGAGGCAGGGACGAGCATGTATATAGAGGTATTTCTGCCGCCTGGCAAGAGAGTATCATCGAATCTACCATCTACCATCTCTACCTACATATCTATGCCGTAACCTTTTGATACTCACGCTTTCACGCATTTCGAGTGATGTCTCATGCGAGCTTATGCCCTGAGGCCATTACTAAGTTGGCCAGATATCACGTCAACCGCGCAGTAGTATTGGGATCAGCCATGTAGGTAGTGGATATCACGCGTATCGTGTACCGAGCCGGCTGCGCAGTAAATATCGCTTTGGGCTCACAGTAGGCAGTAGTACATACAAACCGCGCTAGACCATCACCGCTGTGGCGGTAATCTCACTACATTTGTGGTGGGATTCACCGACAGCTCGACCCACAGTTAAACAGCAGTCCCTCAATCCCCCTCTGGAGTATAACCCTATCTCACGACAAAGCCGCACTGCATACCACCCGGCCACGATTATACTACAGCGCCGTGCCACTATAGACTCACCACACAGCAAATACCCAAGGGGGAAGGCTACTCCAATGTGATCACCTGCGCCACGTGTACGCTTATGGGGGGGATTTCCATCATCTGCTTTGCTTGGGGCTCACTCTGCATCCGACATCCGCTCCCCACACCGGTCTGCTTAGTGGTGTCAAGGCTCGGTGGGATGGGTTCTGGTGCGAGGTGAATCGCCACACAGCGAGCTACGTTGATGGCAAAGGAGTCGCCGAGATGGTAGCGGAAATAACAATACCTCCCAATCATCAGCCAGAAGGACAGCATGCGAGTGCCGACACGTGATGAAGTGCCGGGCGATGCCGTACGGAAGGAGCGGAATTCGGGGCACGAACCCGGTCCGCGATCAGATCGGAGGAGTACCCACCGAGAGCTGAACCCGCCCAGACCGTTACCGGGAAGCACCCGCGGCCAACATCACCAAGCCCCGGTATTGCAGCAGCACAGCAGCCTTTTACTGTATCAACACGTGGAACGGCCACTGAATGGCGGCGGCACGGGGGTCTCGGCCTGCGGTCTGCCCTTCTGTGTGGGTGTTGAGATTACTCGCCCGCTTTGGTGCTCTCTGACCCAACGCTGCTCTGTCGCGTAACTCCACCTCCGTTCCGAAGCGGCTACTCGCAACTGCGAGCAAAAATTGGAGGAAGAGGGTGCAGGGCACTGTGCGAGGCGCTGGAGAGATTGCTGGGCGTACATTTGTTGGTTCACTTCTGTTCCTGACATTCATATGCCTGTAGACGTATTTCCCATCCATACAAGGAATCCAGTCAAAGATGGCAAGTGCCCTCGAAACTCCGTCCGGTTCCGATCTCAATTCCGGATCTAGTGATCATTGCAAAGAAAAGGAAACAAAAGAGAAAAGAAAACAGAAAAAGATAATAGGAAACAAAATGTGAGGAAAAGCAACGGACAATAGAAAATTAGGGGAGGAAAAAAAAAAGACGAACAAAAACAGAAGTGAGGGTAGTAGTGCAATTGTTTGCAGTCTCTTCAAGAAATGAAGTCATCCACCCAGTTTTCTTTCCTTTGCCCGTTCTCACCAATCCGAGGAGCCCCCACACATCTCGGGGTAAAACATCTTCTGCGGCGCCGTGGTCTCGTGATGCTTCCACGGCTTGTTGGCTTCGTAGACGGTGAAGTACACCATCCAGGTGGGAAAATAGCCGAGAACCAAGGCCCTTATACGTCCCGTGCACACCATCCTCTTGGAGGAGGGGTTGAGCTGCTCACACCAGTCCACAACCACACAGGCTCGGCCACCCCTCATCTGTGCTTGAAGTTTGGTTCTTATGACGCCAAGTGGACTGGAGAATTCGTCTCCGATGGGGCTGGCCTGAGTAGAATCATCGCCATTAGCAATCATCACCAGTAGAGCCGGAACGATTTGCTACCGAGCGGGGGGGGATGGAAACAGGTGACACCTACGCGGCATCGTTACTAACGTCGGCGCAGTTGCGCGGCCCTGCTTCGCTGTAGGTTTGCGTGGTGTCGAAACCGGGAGAGGCGAAAACATTTCCTCGTGCGAAGGGGATGGGAGCGAATGCCCTGTACATTCCGCGTATACCATTCCTCTTGGAGGTTGGCTTTGGCTGTTCCCACCAATTCTCGGTATTTCACCTCTCCCACAACCGAATCACGCGGGCTCGACCACACCCCGTCGGCTTGGAGCTTGGTTTTAATGACACCTGGCAAGCGAAGACCTCCGCGGCGGGGCCGGCCTGAGCAGGATCGTCATCGTTAGCTATCTACATCATCAGCAGATTCGGAACGACCCACTAGCGAGCGAAGGGAGAGGAAACAAGGTAATGCCCACACAGTATGATTGCCAACGTCGGCGCACCGGATTTCGCTGTAGGTTGCGCGGTATCGAAACGGGAGGATTAGAAGTATCTCGTGAGAAGGGGAAGGGAGAGAGGCCCCTAGGAGCTGAGGGTAAAATGAAAATAGAAAAAAATGCCACGGAGGGCTGAAGGTGGACAATGTGGCTGGTTGCTGGGCGAGCAGAAGAGGAGAGTGTGGAAGAGAGGAGGGAAGACGGTGGGACGAAAGCTCTGGCACTTGAGAAGATGCATCTTATTTTGTATGTAACATGTATGTATGTATGTATGTATGTATCATGAACCTGCGAGCAGCAATACAAACTATCATCGCGGATGAGGAGAATTTAAGGGCACTGCTCTCCAATAACAGTCACAAACAATCCACTATCTGAAGCTTCCCACCGCTTAGGATATGTCACACACGATGCTGATACAGCCCCATCTGCCGTAGGTTTTGCTGGCGCATGTGGGCAAGGGTGTGCACAGGCTCTTGGCAGACAGGGGTTTGTCAAAATCTAAAAAACGACGACACAACATGCCTCGCAGCAAAGAGCTGCCGAACGAAGATAATTGAGGTATCGCAAGCAAGAGAAGAGCCAAAGGAAGGGAGGGCGGGCGGAGGCCGGCTTTCTTCCGGACATTTTCAGTTGATGCTGACGATGGCAGACAGCAGCCCACTCTGTACAGGGCGTAGAGCTGTCAGCCAATCGGGTGGCAGACATCAGGAACTTCGCTTGATTGCGACGCACTCGCACTCCATGACGCTCTTCAGAGCACACTTCACGATGCCCTTCGCTAGCCAATTGTTCGATCTAGATATGTACGTATCAATAGCTACGACGGGGTGCACTTCTTGGCGTTGCCGCGTCCCCCAGTTGCGGATCGCGGCGGAGCAGCGCGAGAACGGAAGCATCGTGCGGAAACTGATCCTTGCAGTTTGTGTACTTGTTTGTGATTATTAGTACGTCGTAAGCCGAGCATCAAGCTCTTCGCGAGCGGAATATCGAGCGAGCCGTGGGGAAAGCCGAATAGATATCGAACTGGAACTTCATATCGTTGTGAGGTATCGGAAGGAGGTTTTCGTGTGAGGCTTTATCTTTTGTATGATAGTTTGGACTCCAGCGATGACCGTGCGTCTTGGCCTCACCTGTTCGACATTACTTTTGACTCCGACGGGGACCGGACGACCCGGTCTCACATTCTCAACCAACCGACCCAGGCACTGTGCTGCTAGATAAGCCACGTTGACACTAAATTTTCCATATGGACTTTTAGTTACTGCCTGCGCACTAACTACTCCCAGTCACTTCTTCATGCTAAACCCACTGGTTCAACAGAAGTTTTTCCTTGCTTGCGCCCAGTGCCCACTGAGCCTGCCGATACCAAGCTTGTCGAGAACGTGCCTGCAGAGAGCCCATGCACCGAACCTCGAGCCTGCCGAGACCGATGAGGTCTTCGAGTTCGAGGATACCCCCAGCTGCTAAGATGCACTCCGGCTAGCCTCCGGTCCCCTCAACTCCGACGCCGGGGCAACGTACAACAGCCACTTCACCAGCATCTTCGAATCCAACGACGCAGGCGTCAGCATCCTCAACACACTCTTTTGCCTCCCCGCTTCGTCCAGACCCTCTACGCCGCTTACCACCGCTACATCCGCCGCGACCCCATAGCCGCGGGCCTTATCGAAGGTTTCCACTCGCGCTCCGTCGCCAACCAGTGGCAGCTCGTCACGCAGCGCGAAGACATGAGGCGCGCGTGGTTTGAGCACCTCAAGGAGAACCACGTCGACTTCATCCTCACGCCGGCTAACGCGCTTCCCGCCGTCCTAGCGGGCGGAATGAAGGACACTGTCGCTAGTTGCGGGTACATATTCATATGGAGCCTGCTGGACTGCTCCGCGGGTGTCGTCCCAGTCGGCCGTGTCGACCCCGTGCTCGACACAGCGCGGAAAATTAACAGATCCTGCTACGGGGTCGGTCCAGCGGATGCCATCGTCGGCGGCGAGGAGAAGGGCGGACACGAAGTCAGGCTCACGAACCTCATCGCGAGCAAGGCATGGGGTGTGTACGACGCGGCGAAGATGGCCGGGTTACCGACGGCCGTCCAGATCGTGGGTGGAAGGCTCGAGGAGGAGTGCGTGCTCGGCGCCATGGAACGGGTTGTCGACGCCCTGCGGGAGAAGGGTGTGAGCTACCGAGAGATCGTCGCCGAGATCGACTAAGAAAGGGAACATCGATGTTGCGGGAGAATACGGGACCCGTGTGTACTGTACTGTACTGTAGTCACGTGAACCATGATGTACGAACTCAACCACCAATCGGCGTAGCACTAGTTACTCATTTCACGTCCGTACGTACATGCAGTGGCCAAACGAAGAACTTCAGCAGGGTCGAGTGGAAAAATGACATACACTGTAGGGGGAATCCAGCCCATGGCATCACCAGCTACCCCCAGTCTCCTACTCGGCCGAATGGGGTAACATGTTACCCTTTTACCAACGGTGTTCACTCTACGGAGGACTCAAGAGGACACACAAAGTTAGATACCACGAGACAGACCACATATCGCCGTTTTCTGGGCTCCGAATACGAGGGACCACCTACTCTATATTCAGCAGCCAGCGGACGATTCTGAATTCCAACTGGGGTGGGGATCGGTTTACATACAACCCCACCGCGGTCCGGTCATCACACGCTACAATAGACAAACACACGACACATAGGCGATGCACTTAGCCGCGACGTCCTCCTTCCTCCTTCTCTCCATTTTTCTCCTACTCGCCATTGCCGCGGCCGCACCGCTTCCGGCGTCACAGCCCGTGGCGGCCGTCGAGCCGGGCGCTGGCACCGTTCACGACGTGGGAATGCGCTGGAGTCGCTAGATTTGGTACAGCTATATGGGTGGTGGTGAGTGTGCGGTGGGCGGTGGGGAGTGGGCAGTGAAGGGCGGGCAGTGAAGAATGGTCGGTGGGGGGATGTGGAATGGAGCCAATGGACATTCCGTTCGCATATGTATGCACCGTGCACTCGTCCCCAGCCGCGATATACATAAGCGTTGTGATAGGTGCGCGGGACACTGCTGCAGAGGTCCCGATTTACGTACTGCTAGTGCGCTGAGCTGGAACACTTCTGACTGCAATAGACGTCGCGCGCAGCTGTGCGCATGGAGGACAGGCAGCAGCCAGGACTGGGGCTGAGCTCGTCGGATCCATCACTTCATACCAGGACTCCTATGAAAAACACGCATATCACCTATTTGCGGCCCGCTGCCCGTCGCACGGCGGCCATCGCGCGGAGACAGTTCTGGCTGGATTGCTCGCCGTGGGCTGTGCTAACAAGAAAATCAGAAAATGGAAAAAGGAGAAAATGGCAAAATACTTCACCGATGAGGGAATGCCGGAGAGGGTGAGGCCTGGAGATGGTGTGGGCTGGACAGAGGGAGTGGCAGTCAGAGGGAGTGCAGGATGAAAGGAGTGGCGGACAGGGCAAGGGCTAGACAAAGGAGAGCTGGACAGAAGGAGTGCCGGACCGGAGGAGTGCTGGACAGGGCAAGGGATGGACAGAAGGAGTGTCGGACAGGGCAAGGGATGGACAAGAGGAGCGCCGGACAGGGCATGGGCCGGGCAGAAGGAGTGCCGGACAGAAGGAGTGCCAGATAGTGCAAGGGCTGGATAGAAGGAGCGCTGGACAGGACGCATGTGGGACAGGGATGAGGAAATGTCTGACAGATGACTGCTGGACAGGACGAGTGCCGGACTGGATTAGTAATGGGAAACGGGATGTGGGAGACAGGATGGGAGACAGGATGGGAGACAGGATACCAGTGACAGGATGTGGGATGTAGATAGGATGCCGTGAATAGCACCACTAGCATGATGGGTGATGGATATCCTTATAAGGAGACATCGTTCACTTCTCTTCATCATTTCTTTCTTACGCAACAACTTCTCTGTTTTGACATGTTTTGTTCTAGCCATAGGAGTCTCTCTTCTTTCCTGTCCTTTCCGGACTGCTTCTGTGACTTCTCATTTCTACTCTTTCCCGTCTGTCCGCTTGCCACTCTCTTCCAATCTCCGTATACACCACTGCTGCCCGTTCTCGGTACGCACAGTCCGATTCCTTTCTACCTGCAGCCTAGCTTGCCCGGTCCCGTCACAGCCGACTCGAGAATATATATGTCGTGTGGTAACATATTTCTCAATATCCTGACCGGGTGTTTATGCAGCGTGAGATTTATTCCATCCGCGACGTGTAAGTGACTTGAGACTACTTTTAGTCAGACTGCTGTACGACTAGACATATGCATCGCGGTGTAAAGATATGCAATGCATGGTATCCTATGCAACGAGTGATATTTATGCAGTTTTTGTTATAAGTATTTGGTGAGAAACGGTATAACTTATGCATTTTGTATGCGGCTCGTGTACCGCAGGGCATGGCTCCTTGTCGACGCGCCCCTGCTGTGCGGACCTCCCACCATCGCCGACACCCCGTATTCATCGCACCTCCGTTTGACTCCCCGGCACCACCTGCACCTGTTCACGAACTCTCAAGAATATTCTCTGCTGTCAGCATACAGTCCACCGCCGATGATGAGCCGGCTCGCACACCAGATATGCGTTTCCCTCTGAAGTTCAAGCAGCGGCCAGGTCCTCGTACAAAGGGAATCGCTGAAGCTCCACACTGGATTCCACGCCCCACAGTAACACCTTCCCAAGAAAAGCGCGCACGCACAGTCGAATTCAAGCTGGGGGTCCTTGCATGGGCTCATCACACACGGGTAATATCCAAAACACGGAAACAAAGCAAGGCCGTCAGTCTCGGCACCGAACCCGAAAGCAAAGAATGGAAGGGGAGGTGGGGAAGTTAAGAAAGGACGGGGGAAGGGAAAAGCTACTACTAGTAGTAGTGTAGCGGCTGCTACTAGTACCGGTACAAGAAGGAGTGCGAGGTTGACTGCAAAACCTACTCAGAAATATGTGTTGGAGTTCCTACAAATCACTGATGCGGAGGAATCTGACGAGGATGACGGTGTTAAGTATGACTTTTGATGGCAGAAAGGGGATCTTTAGTAGCTTGTTTCTCCCGCCGAGGGGCGGCCCTCTTTGGAACGGTGATAGATAGAATATCTTCAAATCCGAAACACCGAACCTGGCACGATTTTGATATTGCGCTAGTCTCGAAGCGCTCTAGCGCTCGTTAGTGTGCGCTTACCACTAAAAAACAGTGCCTCTTACGTGAGTTAATACGGTACGTATTCATCTCCGCGAAGTTGTCGCTGTCAGAGCTGAGGTAGCACTGCGCACTACAGTGCTCTCCTCCAGGAGTATTTGCAAGGCGAGGAGACCTTGCTGCAGCTACTGCTAACTGTAGGTGTCGATGACTCATCACCTCTTGTTTCTGCCTGTGCAAAGGGCGATCTTTCAGCTGTTCAACGACTGCTAGATGGGGATAGTGAAGTTGAGCTAATTGCGGAAGTGGGGTCGTTTGGAAACTAGAAGATTCGATACGGGGATTTGACACGTGACTGAGCTAGCTATTGCTTGAAGACTTTTTTTCTTGGCCGTACATCAGAATAAAGAAATGTGCTAGGCTATATATACCCATCTGAGAGAGTGACAAAATTAGTACAAAGGAGACAGTCGGTGTAATTATTCCTCCAATATCCATTCCAGGTTGCACTGGTGCAGCACTGCTGTGGGTTTCATCGGTGCAGATACGGTGGAAACGGAGGAAACGGAGGAAACGGACACGAGGTTGATATTCCGAATAGAATACACTAGGTTGCATCTTTTATTCTAACCTACTCGTAATGAGTTCGGAACCCATGGACACGAACGCTTCCGGCTCCACCCTCGAACAGCGGTTCACCCAGCTGCAGGCCCAGGTGGTGGCCATGGC